>OGWS01000018.1_pt1 | contig 154370 bp, 180 predicted proteins | sample 1576111 | NCBI WGS metagenome assembly OGWS01 (sample SAMEA3541534, study PRJEB24748) | human gut metagenome | biome: human gut; feature: human-associated habitat; material: faeces | place: China | collected 2012
AAATGATGCCATCATTAATTTGAATTTTTCGCAAATCGTCATGATGTTTCCTCCGCCACGCCATTTAATTCATCTAATGCTTCAGACATAGTCCCAAGTTGGGCGTTCATTATTTGTAATGTGCTATCCAACGAATTAATATTAGATGATATGTCTGACATTGATTTAGAGATAGCCTTGAGGTGTTGCTCCGCAGTTTCCACGTTATCCTTAACCATTCTCGGAACGTCTGCTTTGTCGGCATACCCCGGCACTTTAAATCCTTTTTCCGTTGTCGTTGCCATAATAATCACCTCACACTACACTTACCACATTGCCGTCATCATCTTTTTGAATTAATCTGTGATATTCAAAATTGCCACAATCCGAATTTGATGAAATTTCAGCCGAAAGAAGATAATTATCCGGTGGTTGTGGTATTCTGCCTGACACGGTTGTATCGCATACCAACGATATACTGTCACTGTCATAGTTATAACATATATACATATAGCATTTATCGTATGATTGTGTAGGATATGTTGCAGTACCTGATACTTCTTTTCTTGCAATATAATTCAATTTAGGTTTTACCACGATATTATAACCGCTTGAGCCTTGGCTTATGGAATATTCCAAATCAATTTTCTTTGTTGAATTGATTTTTTGAATTGCCTTTTCCAATCTATCAAACTTTGCTTGAACATCATTATTTAGCTTCGCTAATGTTACCGCACTGTCTTTAATCTTTACACCCGTAACTGAACTGTTTGCAAGTTTTTCTGATGTGACACAACCGTCCGGGTGGTCTAAAACATTCGCATTTTTATGTGCCATAAAATCGTCATACGACACTTCCGCTGCTAATGTTATATTTGCCTCAACGTTTGCAGCATTTGAAACAATAAAAGACATTTGAATATTTCGCACAATATATGTACTTCCGTCAAATGCCGGCATAGCACTCGCACCATCACCAAAATTAATATATGCGTACAATATTTCTCCCTCGTCAGGGTCCTTTGCGATAATACCTAATTCACGCATATAAAATGCGGTATCACCGTTTTTTATTTTCACACGCACTGAAACAGTTCCGTCTTTTTCAACCACTGCTTTCGTCAAATCAACAGTAGCTGATGATGCGGTTGTTCCTGTTTGGTGTGATGGTACTTCGTGAACCATTTCTGTCAAATCAGCGACATCTTGCCCGTCTTGCATAAATCCGTCACCGATTGCCGCTCTCACAAAATACATTGTTGCTCCCGATTGCACTTTTGCCAACAGTCGCAAACCTTTCGCCGTTAATTTTACGGTATCTATTGTCGGTATATTAGCCATGTTAATTAATCCTCCTTATATAGTAACTCTGCAAATGTTTTGTCCTTTATCTGCTCATTTGTAAGATTTTTAATATCGTCATATGTATTATATCTTTGTGCCGGATATTTTCGTCCTTGCTCAACGTCCGAAATATATATGCCAATATTAGCTACTGAATATGCAATAGCATTTTCAGATGTAGTATCAGCTTTGACGGTAACATCTTCACAAATGTATGTAATGACACCGGCACTGTACAAATCAGAAGTAGGTAAATCTTTTGATATATTTATTACTTCCAACTTTGAACGTGCATTTTTTATCTTCCGCAGCATTGAAAAAAAATAGTTAAAATCATTCATTTCGGATTTACTCGAACTGCTATCCATATTGATTTTAAAACAATACGGATTTCCGCCGTATTCATACCATTCTTGAATATTTCCGTTTTTAAATGCAGCGGCAATTAATTTATCAACAGCCGATGTTGTTCCCGTTCGACTGTTATATATATCACTCACCGCAATTAATTCTCGTTTTTGTTCAATGCTCATACCGTTTTCATAAAACGGGCAATCAATTTCCGCCGCCATTGAATTTAATAACATATCACTTGCCGAATTAATATCCGCCCAAAATATAACAGATTGCAGAGTATCATATAAATATCTTGTCATTTCACCAAATGCTTTGGATAATGCGATATTTTTCGGTGTTTTCATTGTGTATGGTAGCAAATCACTTATTGTAACATCTCTTACCTTTATCATTTTTTATTCCTCGTCCTGTACGATTTTAACGTTCTTAGCCTTTATGGTAATTGTTCCGTTGCTATAATTTATATAACTGTCATTATCAAATCTAATTGAAAAATCATTATTTTTTTGAATTATAGATACATTTCCAATCTTCTTTGCATATTTTTCAGTTGAAAATGGTTTTTGACTGTTGGAATATATTTTCCCTAAGCAAATTCCGTTATCATTTCCATCTAAAATAACCGCAACAAAATCGCCAATATCCGGCATATTATATTCAAATGCAAGTAGTGGCAACCACGAAGATACTACATCACTTTCTTGCGGAAATGTCACCTTGACCTTTCCGTTTTGTTTATCAATACTTGATATTTTTCCTGTATAATATCCGTTCATGGTTGCCACCTCTTTCATTTAGAATTGTTTTCTTCGTCTGTCCCGTTCATATTCTTCCATCATTGAACAGAACTCTGAAAATGTCATTCGTACTCCTTGCATAACAGTTTCTTTATCGCCGTTGCCGCTAATTTCAATATGTGGTGAAAAAATTATCTGTCTACCGTCATCTGATGAATTATTTCCGCCGCCGTCAGATTTACTTTCACCCATATATGCCTTAACACGTTCAACCGCCTGTGAGAATAAACCGTTTTCACTGTAATTCTCTGCCTCGTCAGCCGTAAGCACACGCTCATCTTTATGCAATTCTGCAATATATCCATCAAACGGAACTCTATCTAAGCCGTTGCGGTGTGAACCGTCAATAAATGCTTTACTTTCCGCCGCCGTATATATTCTTGCACCCTTCGGCACATTAGCAAGTACGTTTTCACCCTCGTACCAATATCGCATACCTCTGTATTCAATAACTTCTCTCGGGTCATTAACCATTTGGTCGTTGACATACGTCAAACCGCCTCGCCAACTGTTTGCACCTCTCGCACTGTGTCCCGGCGGTGTTCCGGTCGTTTTATATTTCGTTACAATCGTTGTAGTTGCCTTTTTACCGTCCAGAGCAGATAACTTTTGAGATACACTGTTTATTGTTGAAGTTGCGTTATCTGTTGCTGATAATGTCGGTTTAACTTGCATTGCACCGAATGTATTCGCCAAATTCTGTACATTCTGAATTGTTGGTGTTGCATTATCATTTGCACCTAACGTTACTTGCCCGGTCTTAGAGTCAACCGTTGCAAGTTTCTGCTGTGCATTATCAAGTACATCAATATTACCGCTTGCATTTACCTGCAACGATACCGCTCCAATGGCACTTAGAGTTTCCGCATCATTCGTTGCCGTATTAATAACCGATAAATCACCGTTCGCATTTACAGAAACATTTACATTTCCCTGTGACTGCAAACTTGCAATTTGATTTTCCGCCTCTTGAATAACTTGAAAATTACCGTTTGCATCTATCGAAATAGATTTATTTTCCGGTATTAGACTCATAGCGTGTGCCATATCCGTTAGTTTGGCTGCAACACCGTTATTATCCAATCCGTCAAATAATCCTTGTACGTCACCGATAGATTTCATATTATTTATAACGGCTAATACTGCATCGTTTCCTTTGGCTGTTGCCTGTGATACATTTTCAAAACCGTTTTGAATTAATGCAGCACCTTGAACAGCACTTTCAGTAGTATCGCCTATTGCAGTTTTATAGCTTAGAAAATTCTGTGCCATTTCTGCGGCTTTGCCCTCGCCGACAGCCTTTTCAAAGTCGGTATAACCTGCTTTTGCAGCGGCAAATTGAGTTGCTAATTTATCTGTATTTGCTCCTGCATCAACCATTGATTGTCCTAATGATTGAATTTGCGAAATATCTGCATCTATATTGGCAAGATTTCCGGCATTTGTATCACTCGCTAAAACTGAATTCAATGCGTTACCTGCTTTTAAAGTGCTGTCCTCATATTCCTGTACTTGTGCTTGTGCATTTGATAAATCTGACTCTGCTCGTTCCACTGCAAATTTTGCATTTTCAGAAAATGTCTGCAAATTGTTAATCAATTCACTCGCTGTTGTATTGCTGTCAGTTGCACTTTTTCCAAAAGATGTAGCATATCCCTGTGCATTAGCCTCCGCTCTAATTTGCTGCATTTCTGCCGCATATTGTTCTGCTGTAATAAGTCCGGCTTGCTCTCTGCTTTGTGTACTTTTTGCATGTGCATATAAGCTTGACAATTCAAGTTGCCGATTGGTTTGATTAGTAACGTCATTTTCCAATGTTGGTATACTATTTTTGCCGTTTTTATAATCACCTGCAATTTTAAATGCTTTGTCCATATATTCAGATGCAGAACTTACGAAATCCGCTCTACTTGCTTCTTGTGCCAATTCTACTGCTTTTTCAAGTTGTGTTGTGTCACAATTAATCTTAAGATTATATTCTTGCTCAATCATTTCCGCAATTTCCTGCAAACGTGATTTTGCATTTTCTACATCTTGCGTTGAACTTTCGGGATTGCTTATAACTTCTCTTAGTTGAGGAACTTCCGCCGCTATGTCGTTATATTTTACAAGTGCATTAGATGCTTTTTCTATGCCATTTGCCGCCTCATTCATACCGTTTGCATAATTTCTTTTATGCTCATATATTGTGTTTACTGCTGCTGCAAATCCAACGATTGCCGCCGCCGCTAATGTCGCAGGTCCAACGGCTGCCGCAAACGAACCTGCAATACCTGTTATTACTCCCGATACAGTACCTCCGGCAGTTGAAATTCCCGTAAGTGAACCGATAACACCGCTCAAAGTTTTGGCAAGTCCAACCTTTGAACTTATTTGAGATAATCCCTTAAACAACGTTATAATATCATTGATACCTCTAATTGTTCCGCTTGCGATTTTAAAACCCACAAACGCTTTGGCAATATTTTTTATTGTTAAAATAATATTATCAGCATTATCAATAACGTAATCTAATACTTTAGATGCCGCAGGTATGATTTTCTCTAATGAATTTATGATAATATTTTGAATATCGGGTATTTTTGCCGTTAAATTCTCAACTGAATTTTTCAGTATTGGAGCGATTGACTCACCTATTGATATTTTCATATCATCATATGCACTGTTTAATGTTGCTAACGAACCTTCAAGCGTATCGGTTTTTATACCGTATAGCTTGTCTAATGCTCCGTCACAATCTTTAAAGGCATTTACAAGTGAGTATACTTCTTTTTGCCCGTCTGCCGTATCTGTGGTAAAACCTTGCATAATTTTAGCAAAACTGTCCAAGTGCGATTTGCCACCTATCATTTGATACATCAAATTTCGATTTTCTTCTGTCATTCCTGATGTTTTATCTGATATTTCTTGGAATACATCAAGAATTGAACGTGCTTTGCCGCTACTGTCATACATTGACACACCAAGTTTTGACATAGCTTCATACGCATCACCACTTTGTTTTTGCATATTAACAAGAATTGCATTTAACGCCGTACCTGCTTCACTGCCCTTTGTACCTCTGTTTGCCAATACACCCAAAACCGCAGCACTTTCCTCAATCGGTGAATTTAGATTTTTTAGTACACCACCAACACCTAAATACGCCTCTTGTAATTGCATAGCGGTTTGATTTGATTTGTTGTTTGCTGTTGCCGACACATCAAGATAATGGTTTAAGTCGCCAATACCTAATCCGAGGTTTGCCATACTGTCAGTAACCAAATCGGAAGTAGTCGCAAGGTCAGCACCTGTTGCAGCAGATAGTTTTAATACGGGCATTAACGCCTTTGTACTATCTTCAACACTCCATCCGGCAAGTGCCATATATTCAAGTGCATTTGCACTTTCTTGTGCCGTTTTCACGGTTGTACGCCCTGCCTCTCGTGCCGCCTTATCCATAGCTTCGTATTCCGCTGTACTACGTTCTACACCTGCCGTTGCCGCCGCACTGTTTAATGCTGATTGATAATCTTTATATGTATTAACACTGTCTACTACTAATTTGGTCGTTACCGTTGCCACTCCTGCGGCTATCGCCATTCCTGCTCCGTTTAAGCTCTTGTTTATGGTATTTAATTGACTTTGGGCGGCGTTGATTGCCGAACCTAACGACTTATCAATTTTACCGCCGATTTTAATCGCCAATTCTAATTCTTTTCCCATAGTAGCCTCCGCAATCGTTGCATCATTATAGGTACTTGTTTATTCCCTCTCTGACATCTTTTCCGTTGACAATAAATGTTCCGTTGAATTTGTCAATTTCAAGGAATACCGTTGAACTATCTTCAACTTTTATGTACGTTAATGTCATTGTGATTTTACTATCCATCTTGTCGGAACGTTTTAATGTTCCTAAATCAACTTCTTTGGTAAAACCACGAACGGTTACTTTTATACCGTCATAAGACAGATTGTGTGTCTTTGTGTCCGCTTTCTGCTCACAACTACGAACTATTAATGTATTTACCTTAGAAATGCTCATTATACTTGCAACCTCTTTGTCAAATACATTAAACGGCACTTCCATTTCCATATTTTCCGTAGTTAAACCCGGCAGGTCAATATCTCCCCCTGCCAATGCCGCCGTATATGCTTTACTGACAATTTTCGGCAAAGTAACTTCATCACCTGTACCCATTAATTTGTTTTGTCCGTTATATATATTGAAATCAATAATTTGTGTTGGAATGGTTGTTGTTGCCATTACTGCTCACCTCCTAATATTGCGTTTTGCACGGTTTCCGCATCAAATTCAAACGTATTTTCTATAACTTCTGTCGGAATGTTTGTAGCAATTTGCGTTCTGAATTTAAACTGTCCGTTTAGGATAGAATCATTTGAATTATCTGCCTTGTCGTATAACATTGTACCGCCCAAAATATATCCGCCTGCCGTTAATGCAGCAAGTCTGATATTTTCTTCGGTTACTGCGTTTTCAATGTTTTTCGGTGACAATTCTGTATCTATGGTCTGAATTTTTGACATTATAAATTCATTTTCAACAAATGCAAATGCCAAACGTGCCATTATCCAACGGCTTTTAGTGTCGGTAATTTCGGGATATACCGCCGTATTATTACCCCATGTATACCAACCGTTTCGGGCAATGATTGTTACAATACCCTCACCGTTCAATTCGTTTCCATCTTCGCCATCATACAAAACTCTTGTACCGTCTGCGGTGATACAATCGTCAATATCAATATTGATATTAGATGGTGACTTGCAGAAAACGCCTTCATTTTCCGTTGCCTGTTTCATTATAATTGCAGCCAACCACGCAGAATATGATAATACATATCCGTCCTTTTTTATCTTTGGATAAACGGCTATTGTGTTGGCATTTACTGTTCGTGCTTGTTTATCTTTTATAACTGCTGAACGTGTTTTGCTTGTTTGACTGTCCAAATCTATAATGGTAATGCCTTTGAAACAGCCGTTGATTTCTTCGGTTTTCTGTTCTAAAACCGCACCAACGGTATCTGTTTCTGTCCAACCCGGTGCAATAAGCACAAACGGAATTACGCCATACATCGGATACACCATTTTAATTAACTCTGTACCCGTTCTTACTCCCGTTTCAGTATCATATGAACCGATAATATCATTTTCTGTAACCTTTTCGGGTGCAATGCTCTTGTATGTTGCCGTAACATTGCCCTCGATTTTATTCTTGAAAATAATCGATAGCTTTTCATCTACCCACTCGGTCACATAATCTTCGTGAGAAATTGTATTGCTTGCCGCCGTTAATTTTAACGTTGACAAAATAACTGCATCGTCAATCAAAATCGAATTATCCTGTACAACAAATTCTTTGTCCGTTACTTCTTTGTTGTGCTTTTCCGGGTCTAAGACATTTATAAACACAACAGGTGCAACTCCTATTTTAAAGAACGATGCAAACATTGATTGACACAATGTGTACTTTGAAAAATCGGTTGAATAACCAATCTTTTTATAGCAATCCTCTTTGCTTTCGCAAAGTATAGGCTTATTAACCGCCTCTGACGGATTGTCTAACATATGTATCGGTGCTGTACCGATAACCACTTGTACTTGTGTAGTGGTCGATAGTGATACCGCCGTTTTGCTTTTTTCTGTCGGATATACTCCGTGTAAATATGCCATATTATTTTAACCTCCTATTTCTTTAGTTGCTGTGCCAACTTTGCCGATTGCTGATAGCAGTATGCTACACGACTTCCGGTAACAGCTTTCTTTTTCAGCGTTTCACTTAATTTGTTAATTGGCACACATAATTCACGCACAAAATCTACATCTATCACTTTCGGAATTTTCCCTGTGAATACCGTTCCCGATTTCATTCCCGGTACTGATACTCCTATATATATTTTTTGTCCGTCTTTTTGTTCAGGCTTGTCCTGACTTTCCGCCGCTTCATTTGAATTTTCAACTGCGGAAACTTCTGTTATTTCTTCCGATACTGTTTCTTGAACGGTCGTTTCAGTATCTACTTTCTTCGTTCTTGCCATGTTTTAACCTCCTTATTACAAAAACCTTGCAATGTCATGAAATGGCATACGCTCAATATCCCATTGTGTAATCAAATTACCTACAAAATACGGTGCTATGGTATTATCATTAATACCCCACTTTATCGGATATTTCATACGATATTTGTTTTGAATGCCAACATTTGCAGTAAAATAATCTCGTATACGATTGATAACCACCATCAACGTCTGATAACCCGACATATCTTCGCTTTCATCTTTTATTACAATGATTATTTCAACCGTAACTGTTTCGGGTTTACTTGCTCCGTTTATTTCCCCTGCATTTATTTTTACAATGCAGCACGGAACGTTTTTATCAACAATTTCAGTTTCATCACCGTAACCAAGGTCAAGTGGTATATCTTGAAGAAATCCTTTAAATGTATTCGGCTCAAAAATTTTCATATCGGGTATTAATTCTTGAACTATGATTTTTCGTATTTCTTTTTGCAAATCAACTTCCGTCATAATCCTAATATCCTTTCAATTTCTTTATCAATGTTTTCATATAACTTGCTTCTTACATCATCTTCGATTGTTCCCCAAGTATTATCGTTACCGTGCATAACCGGAGATGATATAGATGCCATTTTTTCAATCGGCAATCTTGATTGCCCCTCACGAACGAATATTGTATTCCAAAAAAATGCTTTATTTCCGTATTTGCCGAGGTTTCTTCTACCGTGTTTTGTATTAATCACCGCAGAAATTCTTTTTTTGCCGACATACGTTCTGAAATGTGACATTGATATATTAGAACCTTTATCCTTTAAAATTGCTTGCAAATTAGCCGTTGTAGCCTTTTTGAATTGCAATGAATGTATATCACCCTTGGCGGTATATGTCTGTTTGGTTATTCTTTCATCTTGTTTTTTTGCCTCTCGTGCAGTTTTATTCAATGCGGTTCTCACCGCTTGCGGTGCTTTCTTTTGCATTGCACCCAACTTTTGACGGGCATATTGTAATGCCTCATCAACTTCAACAAGAACTACTACTTCCATTGTCTTTACCTCACGCCTATTTTCCTGATTACGACCATGTACATTCCGCATTGTTCGGTCGTTGAAACAATGGTATATCTGATATTATCCAATACTAACATATTGCCGGGCGGAGGTCTTTTGGTATCTTCTGTCGAGATATAAATGACCTTATCTCCCTTGTACAATCCATCATCAATTTTTTGAGATATTCCGTATATTCCTGTTTCTGTTCCGTCAGTCACATTGTCATCAATAACAATATTAACTTCTTGACCGTTCACGTTATGCACTTCTGCAAATTCCGAACTATCCAAAAACGCATTGTTAATATCATCTTGCAATATTTCCTTGAAATCCATATTATCAACCATTCAATTTAACTTTTACGGTAGAACTTTCGGCATCTGCACTTTCGATTGCATAACCTATAACATTGTCTTTAGCGGTCTTTGTTGCAACATCATTTTCACTGTCGTAATAGACTTTATCACCGATTTCTATTGCTGTGTTATCCTTTGGAATGTTCCAAGAACCTGTAGTTGCAACAGTTCCGATTTCGCCCGGTTCAATATCATCTGCTGCAACGGCACATATCGCACCAATTATAATCAGTGTGCCGAGTGTTATTTTATCCTCTGTCGGATTTTTATAATTGATATTTTCGCCTTTTTGCACATATGTAGCTTTCATTTGTTACTCCTCCTCATATCGTTATTTTTAAAGTTGCTTTGCCGTTTTCATCGGCAGTTACATTGATTGTTTTTATTTTCACCCCGTATAAATCACGCACTTTGCTAATTGTATCAACAGTTATTTTCATTTTAAATGTTTGAAGTGGTTCGTCTATAACATCATAATTCAATCCGAAATCACGCATTTGCGGTAGACTTCCCCTCGGGGTGTTTAACCAAAATGCAATATTTTTTTGCAATAATGACACTTCATCAGATGTCATTTGAGTTTTTTCAACAGATAAATCAACAGTGAACATTCAGCACTCCTCCAATGTGACTTCTACTTCTGCTCTCGTAATAATACCGCCGTGTATTACTTCTTTGAACTTTTCAACCATTTTGGTACAAACCCACATATTATATCCGTAAGAACGATTACCTATAACCAATTCACCTGCTACACCTGTATTAACCCAATCTGCCATCTCTGCCAACAAATCTCGCAGATTTGAGTTGAAACGTTGGTCCAAATACATTGTAAATGTGAGTGTACCTGTTTCTGCTCCTTTGAATTGCCGCTTCGCTCTGCTACCGTCACCGGGATAGAACGTAGCGTACCGCCCCTTGACGGTACGTTCTATGTTGGAGGGATACTGTAACCAATCGTCATTGGTTTCAAATTGCAAATATCCCCAATAACCTATCATGATTATTCACTCATATCTATCTCTACACCCGGATTTCTGATTATTGTTTGAGGGTGTTTTACGGTTATACCGAAATCGTGATATACGTCCCATACAAATCCCAATTTACCTGCCTGTTCAGACCTGCGGATTGTAGCCTCTTTTTGACCGTTTAGATAATCAATTTGGATAGTTTCGCCCTTGACACCCATAAACCAAGGTACAGGATTTCCGGCTTTCACCTGTGCATTCAATGTTGTATCTTCAACAACAGTGAAATTCATTCCCAAATACGGATTTACGGCTTGTGTGTTTTCCGGTGTATGTATAGTAGGTGAATATAGAATTGTTCTTAGGTCTGTTCCCATACCCAACGGAACAATAAACAAATCCGGCATAAGCATAAGTTGGTCGCCTGCCTCATCTTTTTGCATTCCCAACAGATAAATCATTCTTTCGATAGACTCTATCGTTGGCTTTGTACCCTTTTGAAGTGTATTGCCTCTTTCGGCACTGAATAATGCTTTACCGTCATAAATCTTCTTATTTTGTGTCAAAATTTGATACACAAGTTTATTTTGAGTATTTGCAGATAGAGCAGCATATCTTTGCGGCATTGTTGTCAATAGTCCAATATCATCATTAATAAATGCCTCACGGGTCATTGTGAATTGACGACCATATGTCTTTAGCTGACGTTCAGGCATTTGAACATCAACCGGTGTATATGCCGGCAATTCGCCGTTTTCTTTTACCTGTTCAAGTTCACCGCCAAGTGACATTAAATATTCATGATTTGTTGTCTTTTTGAAGTTCGGTAACGAACCCACGCCTACCCATTTATCAAACTGTGTCTTTTGTTTCTGTAATCCTGCAACATATGATTTTTTTACAACATCGTCTAATATTGATGGGAATGCCGATGTAGGATTATAAAATTCTCTGTAACAATGGCTATAAATATCTTCGATATTCATATGTCTGAAATCTTGTCCACCGTGTTCACGCTCCAAGCACTCAATGGCAATTTCACGGATTGTTACACCGTTGTAAATGTTTGAACCCTCTGACGGATTTTGTACACTTACTCCGTAACGCAACAAAATACCGTCTGTCGCTGCTCGTCTGAATTTGTCACCCTCATCATCTGTAACCTGTATATGACTGCTTACGGGTTTTTGACGGTTCATCAATTCATCAATTATTGCCGCTCTTACGCTATCTAACGACATACCTTTTTGAAGATATTCCGTGGCATCTACGTTAAAACTTCTACACAATGATGTGATTTGTGCAGCATCATTAGCAGAATATCCATTGTCAAACTGTCTTACACCTTCAGGCTCTGTCGGTTGTTCGCCTTGATTTTCTGTTGGCTTTGCATTTCCTTGACCGTTATTTTCTTCTGAACGGATGTTGTCAATCAAACTCTGCAACAAATTAAAGTCACGTTGTTCGCCTTCATTTAGTTCTCTTTTTTCCGCCTTAGCGGTATCTATTATTCTTTTTTGCATCGCAATTAACTTTTTAATCATCTGATTTTGCCTCCTCCATTAATAAATTTTCATTTAGTTTAATTTGGTTTTCAAACATTCTTATGTTTGATTTTTGGGTTATGTCATATTCCATACTTCTCCCGACTCCAACAGATATGTCTGCCGGAACAGAAACTATGGATATTTCATACGGTTCCCATTTTGTTGCGGTATAGGTGACTTGTCGTGCCTCACCCTGCCCGGTTACGTCCTTTTTATAGTCTTGAATGGTATATCCCACCGATACACCTCTCAATGAACCATTTTTGACTTTTTGAAAAATAATATCGCTTTTTTCATCTTCATCAAATTGAACTACCGCAACACCTCGCTTATTTTCGACTTTAGCTGAGCATATCTTTCCGATAACGGTATCTCGGTTATGGTTATATAATAAACAGCCTGTTGTCAATATTCTGTTCAACTGTACCGCACTTTTGGTATGCGACAAAACCTCAAACGCTCCCCAACGCTCAATAGGTGTTTCGGAAGAAAACGATAACTCAACGGTTCTATCATCTTCATTCAACACTCTAATTCCGCTTAGCTGCATTTCTCGGGTTTGCATACCCTTAAATCTTTCATTTTGCATTTTTCCCACCTCCTTTCAAGTACGGAAAGTTCAAATCAAGTCCGATTTGATTTGCATATTCCTCAATTTTTTTCATATCGTCAAGAACAGTTCTGAAGTCTTTGCCATCTTCTCTCCAAATATCATTTAGAGTTTTCTGCCCCGTTGTGATAGCAATTTTATTTGCATTAGCCTCTTTTTGAGGGTCTATCCACTTCTTTGGTTTTCTGTTCCATTCGTGTTCTAAATATTTTTCTTTATTTGTCCAAAAATCGGGGCATTGAATTGCACCCGATAAAACTGCCGATATAACAAATGTTTCGTACGTTTCGTCCAAAAATTCATCTTGCAATTTTTGAACTTCGGGTGTGAACGTTTCTTCATCTTCGATTGTCGCTTGCCTTGCAGATGAATAATTTGCACTGCTTAAATCTCGTGATGTTGACTCATAGCTTATGCCTTGTCCTGCCGAAATTAAGCGTTGAGTTGTTTTTATAAAGTCGCTGCCGTTTGTAGCCGAATTACCCGGATTTACAACCTGAATATCATCACCTGCATTCAAATCGGTAATTAAACCCGGTGTCAGTTCCAAATCATCATATTTTCGATTTCCCTTTACCGTATTTGTACGACCTATACCGCCTGTCGGTAATTCCTTTTTTATAAATACCGATAGACAGGCTGCAATTCTTTCTTTGATGGTTGCCGCCTCGATATAGCCGTTTACTTCTTTTATTCTTCCGATTGTCGCCGACATTTCGGGCATTTCTCGTATTTGAGATGGACGTGTTTTAGAAAAATAAAAAATCACGTTTTTTCTTTCAACAAACCTACTTACAGGCTTTAAATAACCCTCAATGTCATATTCTTTTATCCAATACCCAACAGCTTTGTTATAGCTGTTATATTCAATACCGCCAACGACCTTATTGCCCTCATAATTGGGTTTTGATTGAACTTCGTCCAATTCGTCAACCTCTAATGCTTGCAGTTTAAACGGAACTATGCCGCCCTTTGTATAGCATTTTATAAACAATATACCGCCGTCTACACGTTTTCTTCTGATTGCCATTCGTGCCATTTCCCAAAATGACTGTGAACCTGTTACGTCACAATTATCTTTTTTGCACCATTTTACCCATAGCTTTTCAATAATATCGTTAAATGCTTCATCTTCTGATTTAGCCTCAAGGGTGTACCCCTTACCGACTACATTTCTTACCCACGGGTGTATGTTGGCATTCATTAAATCGCTATTTCGTTCGAGGTCCCTGCTCCTCGCTCGGACAGTTCCTCTAAAATATTTATCGGTTTGTTCACCACTTTCATTATGTGCAAACCAATTTCGATTTTGTCTGTCATACATTCCGGCATCGTAATTTCTCTTTTGAATTTCATTCGCCTGTCGCCATGCCTCACGTTTATACGCCCACTTTGGCGAGATTTTCTCTATAAAACCCATATATTCCGCCTCCGAATTATCATATATTTATCGACTATATAACCCATAACATAGTTACCTACGGTTTTCTTTTCCTCGTCATTTTTAATCTGCCGCCACATCGTCTTTTTCAAGACTGATTGCGTGTGCTTCTACCGAAATTGTATAAAAATCATTTTCACCAAGATAATGTGTTGCCTTGTCTACACCATATTTCCCGCTATATTTTCCTAATCCTGAAAAATAATAATTTGAGCCGGGATATATCGGCGTACCTCCCATACAGTTCATTTTTAATTTAATAGCTGTGGAATTTGCATTATACAACGCTGCTTTACTTTTTATTTGTGCCTCTTGTATTGACGATGCGGTTGTACTTGGTGTCAGCATTTTTTCTTTTTCGCCGTATATATACTCCCTTTCAGTATCTTCACCCTCGTTTTTATACTTCATTTTCACTCCGGTATAAAAACCCTCCTCATTGTCGGACAATTCAAAACTTTCAGAAATAGCACCCACTTCAAAACTGCCGACACTTTCCGCTTCATCTTGTTTTGCCCTATCAAAAATAATGATTTTATTTTTATACACTTTCATTCCAAATCCATACTCTTGACATACCTTGAACAAAAAATCTATATCTGTCTGCTGCGACTGCGTTTGAGATTTAATAACAATGTTATCTGCGTAATACTCCAATCCAACTCCTAAATTATTGCATATATCTTGTGCTATGGCACTGACTGAAACTTTCTCCCACTTCTTCGTATTTTTTGTGCCATTCACGGGGATTGATATAGAACGAATTACAACTTCAATCGGATAGCCTGTTACTTTTATACTGTCGCATATAAATTCACCGCAATCTATTGTGCGATATTCATTCTGTTTATCCCAATTTTCCAACTCAATTCTTGCCAAAAGGCGTGTGCCTTTATCAATTAACCAATCATTTAACCAATGGTTATCGCAGTCATGCAATTTTATATCCAAACTGTCGGTTTCACCGCTTGCGACTTCCGTAAACGTCAAATCCCGATTATATGAACTGATACCGCCCCACACTGTGCTACCTTGTATTTCAATTTTCGCCAAGGCTCTGCGAGGGGCATTTACAAAATCATAACTCATTATTTTTCCTCCACGGCGGCAAGAATATTTCATCATCAGTTTTTGATATAGTCGGTATTTCTAAAACCACACCATAATCAAAAACGGCTATATCAATATACTGCGGATTTGCAGTTAATAACGGCTTTATCAATTCTTCATTGTTATACTGTTCATATGCGATTTTATCCCATGTATCGCCTTGTTTTGTCGTATATAACATCTCTCTACCTTCTGTCAAAAACCGCTGCCGATGTGTTTCGTCCGAGTATGCCGCCTTTTTCACTCTCGGCGATTTCATTCTCAACTTTTGTCTGCATATCGTACAGGGTTTTTAAATCTGCTCGTGTCATTGTTCGGTTTCCAATCCTATATGATTGTCCGCCATTTAAAATTTTAGATATTGCCTTTTTTATCTCTGTCAATTCTTGCTCTTTATCTGTCATTTATAACCCTCCCATAAAAAAACAGACAAATTAAAGATTATAAACATAATCTAAAAGTTGCCCGTTTGTATTCTATTCTTCGACTGTACCTTTGTAAGTGATATTAACACCTGTACAGTACGCAATTTGCGTATTTGTTATGGTTTTTACAGACGGAGAATTTACTCTGATTTTTCGTCCACCTGCTTGAATGATATATGATATTAGTTTTTGAATATCAATATCTCTGCCGATTTTTTGGCTTTGCCATTCTGTATATTCGTATATGTTGCTTTTAACATCTTGCTGTATAATATTTAATGCCGATATATCTGAATTACAAATGCTATATTCAACATCAATACTATATTCAACACGTTCCACATTTTTTATTGTTATATGGTCTGTGATTGCCTTTATATCGGGATTATTTATATATTCTGAAAGTCCCTCAATAAAACTTTCAGTTGCTAAATCTCTGTCTTTCAGCAATATATAAATTTCAATTTCCGCATCTGATGGATTATCAATAACCACATCATCAATCAACGAAGAATACGATTTGACATAATAGATGTATGCACCCTCCGAACCTGTTGTACTGTATAAATAACGTGAATTATATATACGTTCTCGAAGTGTATCATCATCTTCTACATCTGCACCGCCTAACGGATTGTCAATATTTTTTACGTTATCAATGTATGCTATCGGGTCTACTAATGTCGAAAGTTCCCCGATTTCATAATTATTTGCAGCACTGCCGCCGTCTGTTGCAGTACATAAAACGTCAACATACAAATTTCCCGGAAGTATTTCCGCATATTCGCTTGTTGCAAAATAAACGTTTCCGCTTTCTCCGGTAACTCTTGTCCCGACAGGAATAGCAATAACATTTTCTCTGACCGCCGATAATGTAAATCGTATTGTTGTCACTGCATATTCTTCTTGTTTTCGTTGTAATAATCGGCTTATTGCTTTATTGTCAAGATATGCTCCGCTTGCATATTTCAACGAATTTTGCCTTGCTCGATTATTAATAATCTCTGCTACTTGATACATAATCTGTGCCTGTGCATATATTTTTGCTTTATCTTCATCACTTATTTGCGTAACTGTTTCGCCTGTGATTTCCGACAAGGCGGATTTATATTCATTTATACCAATCTCTTTTAATTTTTCAACCGATATATCACCAATGAATGATATATCAGGAATACTATCCAATATTGACATCTTTCCGCCTCCTAATATCCGTTTATCCAACTTGATTTTTTATGTGGTGTTTCTTCCGCCGCATCTTCGTTCGCATCATACAATCCGATAGTTCTTACACCGCAAATATCCGCCGCCGCTGACGCATATACTCTACAATCCGTAAAATGGTTGTCACCGTGACTTACTTTTGGTCGCCAAACTAATCGCCGCCTTTGTCCTGAACCCTCTGCCACTTTATGCTCTGCTGTTAATTGCTTTGCGTATTCCAAATCACAATCTGCATGAACCATACAAGAACCAATACCATTCTCTTTTTGCAATCGCCTTGCGATAATATCTTTGTACTTGCCACCGTCAACCAATATCAACTGTTGCCCGTCATATTCTGCACCCTTACGGTTTATTTTTGTTACCCTGTAATGATTGTTACCACCATCTACACCCTTAACAGGTATCGCCCACTCGTGCCGCAAACAAAATGCGTATATCTCTGTTGTTTGGTCGCCACTGTCTATTAAACATAAATTAACATAGAATTGTCCGCCCGAAGAATTTTTATACTCGGCATTCATATACATTTCCAAATCGTTCAATGATAATAACTGTCCATGTATAATTGATTGACTTGTCCACTCTGCACCCCAAGCAACAATGTCATAATATACAGATGTTTCTTGTACGTCCACACCTGCCGTAAGCATAACCGCCCAATCAGGTACTACCCCTTGCGGTTCTTCCGCCTGCCTTTGCATAACTAATTCTTCACTTGTCTTTACTGTGGTATCTTCCCACGGTTCAGCCAACCACGAATTGATAAAATTCTGTAATTCTTCCGGGTCGTCTTTGCTTCGTAAAAATTCAAGTGCTATATCTTTCCACGATACAAAAAATGAATATAACGCATTAATATGAAAACTTACGCTCGTTGGTTTTTCTCTGCACGTTTTTTTCATATCTCGCCATTCACCTTGGCGAATAATCGCACGTTTTTCACTGTCGGTTATCTCTGCACCGCATTCTTGACAATAGTAACTTGCCGTTTCTGCACGTTCTTCTATCGTCATTTTATTATCTTCATCATTCTGAAAACGAACTTGCTGCCATTTTAAAATTATCATTTCACCGCAATGCGGACACGGTACAAAATAATATTTTTGTACTTCTGCTCTCTCATGAAATTTCCAAATATAATTTTCCTTTAAGGTTGGTGTGCTACAAGTGTAGATTTTTTTACTATATTTATATGTCCTTGTTCTTTCTACTGCCAAATTATATGGATTTGCTTCTTTTTTTGTAGCACCTGCCATTTTATCAATTTCATCAAAAAACAAATATTTTACTGATTTCGATGACACTGCCGCAGCAGTATTACCCGAACGCAAATATAAAATCATACCTCTGAAACGCAAATTCTTTTCAGAAGATTTTGTTTGAAAAAATCTTGATTTAATTTCTTTCGTTTTTAAATATGCCGGCTTCAATTTGTCATTTGATACGTCTTTTGCCAATTCATCAGTGGGATATACAATCAGTGTTGGCGATGGGTTTTGTGTTATAATCCACCCTGTCGCATTAATCAATGCTTCTGTACCACCGACTTGCGTTGATTTCACAAAATTAATATTTTGGATATACGGGTCATTGAAACTGTCCATTATTTCAACCAAATACGGTGTAATGACATTGCTCCAACGACCCGGCAATGCGGAGTTATCCGTCAATATACGGTATTTCTCCGCCCATTGCGAAACTGTCAGCCTTTCCGGTCGAGATAATGATTTATGAATACACCTCATAAATAATTTTCTTGTTTTTTCTCTTGACCTCAATTTTTCACTTGACATATTCCGCCCCTCGCTATCTTCTTTGCTTTCGTAGTCGTTCAATCCTTTCGGCCCTTTCCGACAAATCATCTGCTATATCCAATAATTCTTGTTGCGGTCTTTGAAACATAAATTCTATTGATGTGTTTGTTGCCATGCCTAAATTTACGCATAATTTTCTGATACTTTCCGCTGTTAATCCTCGCTGTATAAAAAATTTATAATTCGATTTTTAATCTTGGTTATATCCTTACCGCTTATTCTTTGATAAAATTCCAATGGCAAATCCGTTAGCTTTGAAGCCGTTGCCATTGCATATTCTATCGTTAATTCCGGTGTAGAAGAAGCCGATTTTGCAATTTTGCGATATAGTTTTTCAATATCTTGCATTTGCAGTGCGTTTAAATTTTCAAGATTGGTTAAATCAACCTCGCTGATATGCTCTCCCTCAAAATTGTATGTCTGCGATAATTTGATAATATTATCGACCTTTTCTTCTTCCTCCGGGATAATAATATCAACTACCTTCTTTGTGTCTGTTGCCACGTTTTTAACCTCGACAATCTTTTTCTGTTCATCTGTACTTTTTTCGTTTGACATTTCTTAAACCTCCTAAAATTTTATATATAATAATTGTTTTACAACAAATTATTCTTCTTCATCAGTTTCGACATCATAATCAATCGGTTCTGTTCCGTTTATAACATCAGGGTCATAATTTGATAATTCCTCTAATGTCATTTCCAACTCTTTCTCCAATTCTGAAATAATTATATGTATGTCAGTTTGTCCTATAACAATCGGTGCGATTTTTGCCGGAACTGATAACAGACGATTACGAAAATCAATGAGCATATTATTCAAAAATTGTTCTACATCTCCTGCTTCATGCGTTTCCTTTCGCAACCTCCGTAACTTCAATTTTGTGATTTCCTTTTTATATTTTTCGTGTTCTGCCTGCTCTTTTTCTTTTTGCAGATTTGTCCCGTTACCGACTTCCGCTTTTATCTTAAAATCTATGTACTCTTGTACACACTTTTCAGCGTTATATTTTCGACTGTCGGTAACAAATTCAAATAATCCTTGTTCTTTTAAATTTCTGACCTGCCTTGATGAAATTCCAAGCAGTGCCGCAAGCTGTTTTTGATTTACTTCCATGGTTTTTTTATTCCTATTAAATGCAAAAAATTAAATTTTGAAATTTCTACAAATTAATGTTCCAAAAATTTAACCGATTTTTTATATCAACTTTTTGTAATGAATTTTGTTTCTTAAAATTTTTAAATTTGTGATTTTGAAAACCACAAATTTTATAAATTTTTATACTTGTTTTTCATGTTTTTTACTTTTAATTTTTCCTCGCTCTCTATATCTTTTTCAAAATATCCAAAAGCGGAAGGAAGTCCCCTTAAATTTTTTTTCAAAAAGGGGCAATTTCCGGACCTCTTTAGCCCCGCAGGGTATGCCCCCCACGGGAAGAACCTACTTTTTTTCGCCGCAGCAGTGAAACAGAGAAATTTCACTGCCGCAAATGAAAAAAGCCATGAACGATACGGGCATATCGTTCATGGTCTATTATATAATAAAAAATTAAGTTACTCCTGACAATTTTGTGTCAGTAAACTTTTCATAATAACAATTAAATATATTCCTCGCTCTTGCGAGATGTCGCCATAGAGTTCGTTCTTCTATGTGCATATCCATCGCTACACGCTTTGTGTTTTCTGTAAGCAATCCACGTTTTAAATTTCCCAACGGTAACTGATAGTAGACACGCTTAACACCCTCTATTGCAATATAATCTCGCTCTATATCCAAATGGCGAATGGTTGACGTTACCGCCATATTAATATAGACTTCTTCAAGCGATAATATATCTGTGTCGTTTAAATGCCCTCGATAGCGGAATGCCGCAATCGCAAAGTCCTTTATGTTATCTTGTTGCATTCCTCTACCTCCTCAACTGTACTACATCAAAAAAGTTACAGCGATATTTAATATCGCTGCGGCTAACCAATATATAATGTTTCCCCAATCCTTGCGAGGTACGAACATAACCGCCGCACCTAAATCAAGAATAATTAAAAGCAGTGGGAATATTTTTGTTTTGTCAATCATTCCGCCGCCTCCTTTAAACTTTTTGAGATATAATCTTTGACTGTATTCTTACTGCCATCAGATTTATCGCACGTTAAATAGGCGTATATAAATTCCCACGCCTGTTCCCAACCGTAGCAGAATGCCGCCGCATTGCCTTGACGGTTCAACTTTATTATCCACTCTTTTTGTTCCTTAGTTATCTTACTTCCACGTTTCCGCTTTAACTCTAAGAATAATCCGTGATACTCCTGTCTTGAAATATTCAAAACAATATCGGGATAACCTTTTCTCAACCCCTCTTTTTTTAATCTACCGCCCGTTGATTTTGTACGCTTGCCCTCATTCGGAATGTGTGCCAACATTTCCAATTCGGGATAACGAGATAACTCCACTGAACAAAATCTGAACAATGTTTGTTGCTCTTGACTTTCAGTCGGACACGGTAGGTCGCTTGCCTTTATTTTCTGCATTTATAAAATACCTCCTTTGTAACTCTGCTATTTTTCGTTTTCCGCAAGCGAATAGTTAAATATTCACCTGCATTGATTGTATTCAAATATGGACTTATGTCTGTAATTGTATATCCGGGATATAAACGCTCTATCTCTCTTTCGCATATATCACCTTTGCGAATATCTCTCACTGTATCTTTGCTGATAAATCCATCTCTATCTTTTGGAATGGTCGGCTTTTTTAAATTCTTGCTTGCCGCCCATCTATGTATTTTTTCGTCTATAACTTCAACATCGGTTGTCGGCTCTTTAACTTTATACTTTGCCAAACCTTTCAACCCATTATCATCAAATTCCAATCTGTAAGTATGTGCATATCCTTGTCCCCACATATCTTCCAACAAATCTCTATCTATGCCGCCACTTAAAATCATATGTATATGCCAACGTCCATTTGTTGCACCACGTTCAATCACGTACAAATATTTTAATTCGGGTAAATCATTTTTTGATATGTAATGTTTTATACGTCTTATGTAATTGCGAATAATTCTCTGTACATCTGCATATGTTTCAGGTAGGTGTTCATCATCAAATCCCAATCCAATCTCTAAATCTTTTTTTGAAAAATTATTGTTGATTAAATATGTCACTTTATTTTCCCTGTAAGTTTGATTTAACTTTTTCTGTATTTCAGATGATGGATTGGTTTTCTTTTTTCTTTTACCCGGTTTCTTGAAAACAGGAAATATATTTACATCTAAATAATCTCCGTGATATATTCTTCTTTCTCTTTGAATATATTTGCCTTGATAGTTTCTTTTCATATGTACCACCTGCCCGTATCGTTGATTTATTAATATTCTGTATAAACCTTAAAAGTGCCGCAAAGGACACTTTTAAAATTTATCTATAATATAAGAAGAAACTCAACTATAAACCAATGTTTGTTGCTATTTATTTACAGTTTTCTTTCTTTATCAGTCGATGCTGCCCTATCTTACTGACAAGGTAATAAGCATCTTCTGTTTCTGTTTCTATGTACCAATTATTCGGTTTAAGTCCACACGATGCGATATATGTTTTTTGTTTTTTTGTTAAATTCTTTTTTCTCATAGTGCTTTAACCTCCTAACATTTCATGTATTGAGGATAGCGAATTTTAATCGCTTCAACCATATATTTCACAAACGGCATTGAGAATAGTTCATAAGGTGTATATTTGCCGTCAGTATCAGTTGTCGTATCTTCCCACGATGTACCATTCTGGCAAAAACCATTGTATAGATTTATTGCCAATCGACATAATTTGAGAGTAACTTCTGTTTGCCACTTTTGACCGAACCCGTCTAACTTTGGACAGTTTGATTGAAAATCATATAAACTGTCAATATTGGTTCTTGTGGTTACTAAAATCCCGAGCGTATAAAAGAATGCCTTGCGGTATACATCTCTTTCTGATTTCGTTTTTATCACATTTTCGCAATAAAATATCATATGTTCATACCCCATAAATTCAATGCCCTGTGTTAGTTCATAGATTGTTTCATTATTCAGCATTTTTATCCCTCCATTAGTTTATCATTATGTATTTTTCTGCATTTAACTTTCGTTTATTTTGACATAATTGCTTAATTTTCTTTATTTAAAATATAATTAATATTGTTTATTGGGATAATTGCTAATGTGATTTCTTTTTTCTGATTTTGATGATTTTGAAAAAATGCTAATCCCCTTACAAACTTAACAAAATTGCACTCATCGTTGAAGCCTAAACAATTACCACTTTGTAATGCAACTTCAAAATGTCTGTCCGGTTCAATGCTTAATGTTTTTTCAACTGTTCCCGTAGGTTCCTTACTTGGTGGCGTAAAATTTTTATTCATCGTTATCCCTCACTTTCCCGAACGCAGCATGAAAAATAGAAGTTGTGACAATGGTCGCTCTCGATTTTTACTATGTGCGTTTTTCGCAATCTTGAGTATCCAATCATCTATATTACCGTCTATTTGCGTAGGATTTTCAATTTCATCTTTAATTTCTCTTAGCACCGGACACGCTATAAGTACACCAACATCATAGTCTACATCTTTGATAATTTTCTTGTATGTTTCTGCTGTAGTGACAATATAGTTTTTGTCACCCTCAAAAGTCAAACCGTTTCCGCTATTGTAATCTTCTTTGCAACTTTTTACCTCATAGAAATAAAAATCGCCATGTTCTATACCGCTTACAGTTTGATTTTTAGGTACAAACTGTATAAAATCAACACGTCGCATTGTATGTGTTATTTTGCCAATGTACCAATCCATAGTGACCTCACTCGCATAGTATTTACCCATGCCCGATAATCTTTTTTCGACAAGTAACTCACTTAAAAATTTAGTTATCTCTTTTCGGTTCATTCCTGTATCTCCATCAACTTCGGATTATCATATTTGTTGCCAATTACTTCTACATCAGTTCCATTGATATTATTTATAAAATCAATAGAAAATTTATCTGCACGCACAATAAATCCGCCGTCCTCATAGACTATAATTCCGATTTCTTCATTTTCGGTAAGAATATTAACTATATCACCTTCAAATATTTTGTTTCCGTTTCGGTCAGTCAAACCTGTATATTGACCGACTGTATCGGCTATGACTTCAACAGCGTGCATTGTTCGCGGCATATTCCAATCCGCAAACGAATTTACTGTTATTACGCATGATATTTCATCATCTTTCAGCCTGTCATTACCAAAAACACATACTTGTCGCTTTTCCCATATATGAAAACCACCGTAAATCCATTGATTCGTTTTGGTGCTTTTACCTCTGAATAGTATTTCTCGCATTATGTATCCTCCTAATCTTAATATTTGTAATTAAAAAAATTTTTTTCTGTACTGAATATCCTTTTATTGTTACACCACCGTTGCAAATGTCGTATTTGTTTCGGTGCATTCCTTTTGTCATAAATCATCACATACGGGTCTACACCTATATCACGCAGTGCATATATTCTGAATAAATCTTCTTCAAATGTGGTATTGAAATTAGTCAAAACATATGCTTTTAATTTTCGTATAGGCAAATTTAACTCGCCTGCCACCTCTTTGAATTTTGGAAATAAATCCTCTTTTGGATTGTCCCACGCAAAATGTATACAGTCTATTTTCATACGTTTTATTAATTCAATATTGTTTGAATTGACAAGACGTATATCAAATCCCTGTGTTACATCTATCTTAGCTTTACAGTCAACCAACTGTTGAAGTAAATCTATGTGTTCTTTACACGCAAGTAAATTGGGGTCTAACAGTTTTATGACTTTCTGACCGTTCCAAAAATAATCAAGATTGGCAACTTTGCGGCTACATAATCCCTCTTTTGTCCCTACGATGCAAAAATCACAATTACGAGGACAACCACGAGTTAAAAATCCGTATGCCTCGTTATATTCGGGATATATACTATAATCGGGGTATATGTTCTCTATTTCTGTCGGCAATTTATTATGTAAATCATACCCTGTGCCACCTTTGATTATTTCATCAGCATTTATACAATATTCAAAATCCGGTGTAAATGTAAAAACCTTTGACATATATACTCTGTCATAATGTTCAAACAAATTTACCCATTCCACCTTATCGCCACATTGCTTGTGGTATGCTGATATTTTCATCAGTGGTAAATTCGGAAAATTATGACCGTCTACGTCAATCAATCCAATTTTCATTGTACCTCCTGTTTTCTACTTTTCTACTTCCATTTCAATTTCTGTCCGCATTCTACACAATGCTTATCGCCAAACAATATATTCGTATCGTTGCCGCAATTAGGGCAACCTTTGTCGAATACTATATCTTTCGGAATGTTTTTACATTCCAACTCATACAACTTCTCTACTGCCGTTTTCACCGGCTCGAAGTTTCTTACCTCTCTGTCTATGGCTTCTTGTGCCACAGACAGAAACTTTTTCGCATCAAGTGTAACAAAACCATTATTATATTTTTTTGTCAACATATTCTTGTTTACCTCCCTCATTACTCATTTTGCTCCATAATATTCTACATAACACCAACTCTGTGGCGGTTTCGTAATCGGAATTAATCCATCACAATCGCAATCCATATCATACTCATCGGCATTAACTCTAATGTACCGCCCATGCTTACACACATTACCGCAACCGCCCTTACATTCTTTATAAAATTCTTTCAAATCTTTTAGGACATCATATAACTTTAAATTAGATATGTGCCAACCGTACAAAATTCCGAATTTTCCGTAATTAATCAAAGTATCATTGTCAAGGCAACTACCGTTTAACAATTTTTCATATCTCGGATTTGGTAATTCCTCTATAACTTTATCGCATATAAACTCACCGATAACTTTGCCGTTTGCGACATCTGCCATCTTGCCGATAGTGGTTGATTTTGCAGTCCATAAATATTCGCCGTCTGTTTTTGCTTTAGTGCAATATATAAATACTTTAAATGGTGTTTTTAACTTTGGTCGATTTTTCCTTACTTCAATAGTCTTTTCACCATTGCCTATTAATTCACACCATAGAGGATTAATACTAATTAGTACAGCTTTCATATTGCTACTCCCTTTCTTCCATCAAATACATTTCCGCTTCTTCATAAGCGGATTTATACAAGCAGAATAATTCAGAATTACCGCCGCTGTCAGGGTGGCTTTCTTTTGCCAACATATGAAAACGATTTTTTAAATCGTCCATTGATGGAATATTGTCAAATCCCAACGCTACAAAACACTGTGGAATTTGTTTTTTGGGCGGTAAGGTTTTCATACCCTCTATCCAAGTAGACAAATCGTATATACCACGCTCAACCATTCGGGCAATATCTTCTAATGTCTTGACTAATTGTGCAAATAGGTCCGATGAATAATGTATATTCTGTTTATGTTCCGCCGCCTTATGCAGCGAATGTTCAAAGCGGTAATATTGATTTTTGTAATTAAATTCAATAAAACATTCATTTCTACTCCAATCATACTTATATTGCTTTACTCCCAAACGTTCCATAACACGCTTTAACTTGCTTTCGTATTCTTCAAATCCGCCGCTATATTTTTTTCTTGCCATTCTGTCCTATCCCTCCACCAGTGGTTTGTACTTTTTATTGTCTATCGGCGTGTTATACAATCCACACGCCGTATATCTATTACTCCAATTTGTATTGATGTCATGCGTTATGCCATATGCCCTGCATTTGCAGTGACGTTTTCCGTCAACTGCTATTGCTGTGAAATTGCAACAATTACGACATACCACTCCCTCCAATTCACCATATTCGCGGTACATCGCACCGATTTTAACTCTCTTTTTTGACATCTGTTATCACTCCCTCGCTTACTTCAATCTTACCGGCAACACTAAATATGTTGTATTTTCCGTGTCATGTACATATACTGCTGACACTGAAGTTGACATCTCAAGTGTAATAGTTTCACTGTCACACACTGAAATCATATCAATCAAATACTCGCAGTTAAAACCTATCCTTAATTCACCCTCACATTCCGCCGCACAATCATCTTTTACAGTGCCTTTTTGAGTTTCCGCCTCAAGTTGTATTTTTTCATTACCAATAGACAAAACGACAGGTGTTTTCTGAAACTTTTTGCCGTCAAGCAACATATCTGTATTAACAATTAACAAACCACGCTCCAAAGTTTCTTTAAATTTGTGCTTGTCCACCATTGCTTTGACGGTTGGTGTGTTATTCATTAAGCTCTTATATTTCAAATACTGTCCGCTCAATATTCGAGCAGTTATAATATAATTCTCATATTCAAATACAACGTTACGTCCATCAGAACGGATTTTTATTTTTGTATCAATATCGGGTGTTACCTTTGCGATTTCTTTCAATGCTTCCAAACAAATCACCATTGAATTATCTTCACAATCCGCATTGACGGAAGTTTGTGTATATGCCACTCTCAAACCGTCACTTGCAACATTATGCAATGTGCCGTTCTCGATTTCAAACAATACTCCCACTAAAATCGGCTTTTTTGCCGCACTTACCGCCGCAAAAGGAATTGTTTTTTTTAAAATGTTTTTTAACTGACTGCACGACAGACTAAAAGATGAAGTATCTTTTACATTTTCAATCTTCGGATATGCTTCTGCCGATTGTCCTTGAATTTTAATCTTTGATTTACCACTTTTCAAATTGACAACAAATTTATCATCGCAATCAAGATTTATATACTCGCCGTTAAACTTTTTGGCAATATTATCAAATAGCTTTGCATCTACAACAAAACTTCCCGCACTGCTTACTTCCGCATTCATAATATACTTAACGCAAATATTGGCACTATAACTTGTTATCGCAACAGTATTATCACTGTTTGCCTGTATCATAATGCCGCCCAAGGCTACAACCGTATCTTTGGTTACACCTCGATTAACAATATTAATTGCCCTCATTATTTCTTCTCTCATAAATTTAACTTGCATTTTGGCTTTCCTCACTTTCCATTAAATCGAACAGTGTGAGTTGGTCTGTTACTTCGTCCGTAGATTTCAAATAACCCACACCGTCACGGAAATAGTCAGCATTTAATTCTGTTCCTATTCCGTATCTACCCATTTTTACCGCAATATACGGTACAGTAAATAATCCTGCAAACGGGTCAAACACCGTATCGCCGGCATTTGAATATCGGTTTATAATTCGTTTAACAATATCAATCTGCAACGGGCAAACGTGCATTGTTGCTTTCCGTCTGCTCTGTTGCGTATTTAACGTGTTCATTCTGTTTATGTCGTCCCACACCTCATCGCACCACGAAGCAGGTGGAATTAACATAAACGTTGACGGCAACTTTCCGTTTTTGTCTAACTCATTTGCCAACTCAACGTGTTTTTTGTAGTCGTAGACATTATTACGACTATATTTCTTGTACAATTTTTGCAATGCACTTTGTGACATTTTAGCTAATTCTTCTTTGCTTACAAGCCTGTTACCGTCACTGCGATAGAATGCGTGTGCATCTATCTGCCATTGTCCTTTTGTGTATTCGTCTTTCGACTTTACCACCGGAACGTCCGCATACGCTTTTGAGGTATCTGTCGGTAACTTTCTGAACAACAAAATATATTCGGGGCAACCTACACCCATTTTGCTGCCGTCTTTACAGTTTTCCGTCCACCCTAAACGATAGGTTTGATTATTTTCACGCACAACGTCAGTTATAACCGTTATCATACCGAAATATTGAAAACCGTGTTTTATGTAATGCTCTATTGTATAGACGTGAAACGGTTCTATTGTCGGCATTCCCGTACCTGTCGCATTACCGAACAAAACTCGGTCTTTGACATGAATTGCCGCAACTCTACCCGGTTTCAAAATTCTAAACAGTTCCGGAGTTAAAAAGTCCATTTGTTCAAAGAATTTCGCCGTTGTTGCATTATGTCCGAAGTCGTTATAATTTGCAGAGTATTCATAGTGATTGCTAAATGGAATACTCGTATGTATCAAATCAACACTGTTATCCTGCATATTCTTTGTTTCTTCCACGCAATCGTTAAGTATTGCCGTATAGTTATCCCCGTTTACCTGCACTCTTTCCACACCTAATTTTCTTTCTAATTGCGAAGTATTCGCATTTGACAAGCCGTATTTTTTTATAATATCGGTCATTTTCTTAGTTAAATAATTATGTTGTTGCCACTTTTTCAGCAACACATCTAAAATACCCTCCTCATTTTCGGTGAGAATAATATCAATAACAACCTGCTCGGTTTGAAGAAAACGATATATTCTATGTACCGCCTGTATGAAATCGTTAAACTCATAGTCTATTCCCAAAAATATCGCCCTGTGACAATGTTTTTGAAAATTGCAGCCACTGCCGCTCAATTCTTTTTTGGTGGCAAATAGTCTTGTTTTTCCATTTGAAAAATCTATAACACGCTTTTCACGCAAATCATAATCTTGCGAGCCGTATATATCTACAACATTCGGAATTGCCTTTTTGATTGCGTGTCTTTCCGCCTCCAAGTCGTGCCATATTATAAAATTGTTGTCGGGTTCACTGTCTATAATGCTTTTTGCAACTGCTACCCTGCGGTCTATACTGTTTCGCTTTTCCGCCGCACATTCAGATAATGACAGTGCCAAATCCCGTGTTAATTCAAACTGACCGTCACGGTCAACAGTAACTCCGCTATCTGACAGTTTGTGATAATTGATTTTTAACGGCGGCAAATCGTACCCCGTATCGTCATAGCCTAAATCGGACGGTTTTGTTATAAACAACGCCCACGATGACAACCAAACCCAAAATTCATCTTCCCTTTCGGGATATAGCGTTAAATGATTTGCTTTGGTACTGTCACGCTTAAAAAATCTTGTCAATGCTTGACCTGTGTCCATCACTTCCAAGAAACCGCCGTAATGTATCAATTCTTTGTACTTGTTCGGTGACGGAGTAGCCGTATTAACCAACTTATACGGTATTCCCTTAAACTTCTGTAAGAACGTCTGATACGTCTTACTTCCGAAACTTCGCAGCACTGCCGCCTCGTCAAGCGACACCGCCTTGAAATATGTCGGGTCTATATCTCCGTCCCTCACTCTCTCATAATTTGTAAGTACAATTCGACTCTTAGCTGCCTGTACTTCATTCATATTGCGGACATATTGAGGCTCGTCCAAGCCTAACAATTCTACCGCATCTCTCTTAAATTCTTGTTTTACCCCAAGAGGTAAGACAATCAATGCTTGTCCGCCCTCTTTTCTTGTTATGATATTGCACCATTCCAACGCTTGTACGGTTTTTCCAAGACCGAAACTTTCAAACAAGGCACGTCTGCCGCCTCTGACCGCCCATATAACCGCATCTCTTTGGTGTGGTTTCAATATAGGGTTTACATCTTTCTCTGAAATCTCTATCCCCGTCTTTGGTGCTATATCAATCTTCGATTTTAGAAACTCTATATACTCCATTTTGCACTCCCTCTTTTTCATACTCACGAATTACCTTTTCACCTTCAGGTGTCGCATGAATGCCCTTTAAAATTACTGTTTGTTTATTGACTTTTTTATTTTCCAAGTCCCATATACGCAACGCCATTCGGAATTGTACTTCATATTCGTGATGTGCCAATGCTCGCTTACGTTCAATTTCTCTCTGTTTGATACGTTTTTTCTTTCGTTGCCTGTCCTTTATTATCTTCTTGCAGCGGAAGAAGATAAATAAACAGATACAACATATAATTGCATCTGCTGTTACCGCCGCAAGAACTTGCAGAAGTATATGATACCATCTCATTCCGAGTCACCTCTGTTGAATTGTTCAAGCTGCCGTTCAAGCTGTCTAATTTGATATGTTTGTTGGTCTATACTGTTTTGCTTGTCGTTGCATATTCCGCATATTGCTAAAATCAATACAAACTCCAAAGCACAAATAACCGAAATCAAAAATATTCTGTTGCGATTTTCTTTCTTCAATCGCTTTAATCGGCGGCGAAAAAATTCGCCCTCCGTCTGCGGATATATATGTATTTCATTACTTTTCATTGCTTATCTCCTCTTCCAACTCGCTGAATACCATTTTCAAAAGACGGCACGTTAAAATTTGAGCCTCCGTGCTTAGATTTTTTTCTTTAAAATCTTTTCTTTGGTCGTTTTTTAACGGCTCTTTCAACTGCATTACCAAGTCTTCCGGGTTCATTTGTGACAACATCATTAATAAAAATGCAAATCTATTCATAATTTAATATCTCCTTTTACCATACTGCTACTTGTTCATCTTCTTCGTAAAACTGCTCTGTATATTCTCTGATAAGAATTTGAGCAATAATGTCATATACTTCTGCCGGAATAGATTTTACATCTACCGTTTCCGCCGTACTGTATTCTTTTAAATCCATAACAATGCCCTCCGTTTCTATTGAAATCTTCGGCATAATATGATATACTTTAATTGCTACATTGCGGTATATCTTATATGCCGTTTGCCTGTGAGGTGAAAACCTTGCAGGCTTTTTCTTTGTTTTTATGCTACGTCACTGCTGTCTATATCAAACAAATACTCTAACTTGTACTCCGGACATAGAAATTTATTTATTTTTGTAATTTCTTTCAATGTCCAATCTGTATTACCCGAAAATCTGTTCTGAATAGTCTTTTCATTTACTCCCAAAAACTCCGCCAAACTTTTTTTACTGATGTTTTTACTTGAAAGAACATTTTCTAAATTTTTATACATAGTTCTCACCTCCTTAAATTTACCCCTTGTCGTATATTTTATTACAGTATATACCCCTTATCGTATTTTGTCAAGAACTTTTTTACCTCTTTTCGTATATTTTTTCTTGACAGGGTATTTACAGTGTGCTACAATAAATTTAAGACAGGAGGGATTTTATGTTTTTAGATATATTTGATAGACTGCTAAAAGAAAATAATTTAAACAAACGTCAGTTTGCTTTAAAATCTGGCATACCTTACACAACAGTAGACGGATTTTATAAAAAAGGATATGAAAATATAAGATTAACTACTTTAAAAAAAATCGCCGAATTTTTTAACGTAAGCCTTGACTATTTGGTTTTCGGTAATGAAAATGACTTGACAAATAACAAATATGATAAATTAAATGCTCTCGGAAAAGCAAAATCAGATGAATACATTGAAATATTATCTGAAAATCCAAAATATACGCAAAAAGAAAGTAAAAGTATCGAAAACTCAACTATTGATTTTGATACCGCTATTCCTGTATCAATGGTTGATACAAAGGTTAAGACCAATAAAGATTAAAATACGTCAATGGACTAATCGTAATTATGTATATGAATTATGGTTAGTTAGAAAAAATAAATAATTTATATAAGGGGGTAACACTTATGGCACTTATTAACTGTCCTGAATGCGGAAAAGAGGTTAGCTTGACCGCCGTATCCTGTCCTCATTGCGGATATGGTGTAAAGAAACATTTTGAGGACATTGAAAAAGAAAAAGCATTAGCTGCATATCAACAAACATTAGCATTAAAAAGAGAAAGGACCAATCAACTATTAAAGATTATCATACCAATCGCTATCGTTGTTTTTACAATTATAATTAGTCTAATAGCAAATATCTCAATACTTGCCGAAAGAAAAACTTTTAAATCAACAGACGATATGTACAATTTTTTAACAAGTTGTAAAAATTGGCAATTAGATAGTACTTCTAGTAACGAATATCTTGTAATTTACAACTATGGACTTGGACAAATAATTTCTGATAATGGAATGTTTAACATTGGTGATGAAATAACTCTCCACCCTTCTCGAGGTACTTTTGACTTGCAAGGCAGAAAATATGTAGTTTCTAAATCGGGAGATATAATATACAATTCCGGTAGTTACGAATATGTATATCAAAGAAGAAATTTTCCAATGAACATTGAAGAACCGGCAGATGTTTTAAAGATTGAAGTTCTATCAGGCGATGTAGATGAACAAGGTATGTTTAATGCAGAGTATAAGGTAACAAATACAGGTACACGTTCCTATCGTTTAATTGAATTATCTACTGTATTTACATTGACTGACGGTAGCAAAATGCCAGTAAAAAATGACTTTGAAATTGTCAAAACTGATGATGAGGATAACCTCTTTGTATTAAATCCCGGCGAATCAGGTTATGCTAAAGCTTTTTTAGAAAATGCTCCTGATAATATAAAAAGTTCAAATGTGCATATTAAAAAATTTTATACTGAACAATAATAAATTATATGGGGAAAAATACTTATGAAAAATTATATCCTAATAGGATTACTATGTTGTTTACTTCTTGCCTCTTGCGGGAACAACAGCAAAACACAAAATCAATCAACACCAACTCCAACCTTAAAGGTATCTACATCATCATCAGCAGCACCGACACCTGTGCAATTAAATTTATACGGTAGTGAAATAGTAAAAGAAGAACTTGACAACTTAAATCGAGTTGATTTATGGGTTACCGTTCCCAATTCTGATACTTTAACAGAAGATAATATCAAAGATTGTATGACTAATATCATAAAAAATTATACATCATCACATAAAGTAACCGCAGTAACGCTATTTTTGGCTGATACCGTTGAAGATGTAAATAAAAGTTCATATACTTTAGGTAGATGTATGTACTATCCTAAAGGAGATATATCAAATGCTTTGAATACAACGCCCGGCGATTATACTACATTTACATATAATTACAACATTAATTCACGAGAAGATAAACACAAGCCAACAGATTTAGAAATCGAAATATATGACTATGTAAATTCTGAATTGGAACAAAATAGTGATGAAGATGCAGTAAATCAAAAAGCTGCTGAAAAATACAATATTTCAGTTAATGAATTAAATCAAATTTGGGTTAAAGTTTATACATATAAACATTAATAATATCTAATCAAAAAATATTTAACAAGTAAAAAATCCCCCTTGCTACGCCAATAGCAAAAGGGATTTAAGAGTGTTATGATATAACACCAATTCCAAATATAATTATATCATAACACTCCATAAAAATCAAATAAAAAGGAGTGTTTTTTTCATGCAAAAAAATAGTAGAGTGTTCGCTTATGTGCGTTCCGCTAATCCAAAATCAAACACCAATAATCAAATTGAAAAAATTAAGGATTATTGCAGCAAGAACAGCTTGACGTTATCTGATATTTACGAAGAAACATCAAGCGGACTTATTCCATTTAACGCCCGTCCCGTTGGCAGTAAATTATATTCCGACTGCCTTGCAGGATTAATTGACGTTATTATAATAGTCAATTATGAGCGTATCGGTCGTAATATTAATATCATTGATGATTTTTTAAAATTCACAAAAAATACAGGAGTTAAAGTTATTTCCCTTTCCCCTCAAAAGCAAATTAAAAGTTGTTTCAGTGATGAACTAATGCAATACGCAAAACACATTAAATCTCAATTAAAATCAAATGAGAGGGAGTGTTTGTAATGCGAAAAAATGAAAAAAGTATAGGCAATAGATGTGTGATTTATGCGAGATATTCTTGCAGCAATCAAACCGAGCAATCAATAGAGGGACAAATGCACGATTGCGAACAATTCGCCGCTCGAAACAATTTACAAATCGTAAATTCATATATCGACCGTGCGACCTCCGGAACTACGGACAGACGTCCGCAATTTTTGAAAATGATTGCAGATAGTAAACAATGTGCTTTTGATGTTGTTCTTGTTTGGAAATTGGATAGGTTTTCACGAAACCGCTATGACAGTGCCATATACAAGAAAAAACTCAAAGATAATGGTGTCCGAGTTATGTCCGCTATGGAGCATATAGACGATACACCCGAGGGTGCATTGATGGAAAGTGTCATAGAGGGTTTTGCGGAATATTTTTCTAAAGATTTATCACAAAAAGTTCAACGTGGTATGAGGGAAACCGCCGCCAAACATAAAATTACAAACCGTATCCCATTCGGATATTGTAAATCAGAAGAAGATACATACATTCCCGACCCTCATACAGCTAATGCAGTTCGCAAAGTATTTGATATGTATATTACAGGCTTTCGTAAATCCGATATTGCAGATTGGTTAAATAGCAACGGATATAAGACGTCATACGGCAATCAATTCACTTTGACGGCTATTACACCTCTTATCAAAAACACACGCTATATCGGCAAATATTACTATGCTGATAATGAATACATAGACGAAACGCAAAGAATAGTTACTGACGATATTTTTTATAAGGCACAACAAAAAGCCGCTGCAAACCAACACGGTGGAAGTTGTAAGGCTATTGAGCGTTATTTACTGTCAAATAAGTTGTATTGCGGATATTGTCATAATAAAATGATTGGTGAATGTGGTAAAAATCAAAATGGATTATCTTATCACTACTATACTTGTGTAGGACGTAAAAGAAAGCATATATGCAATCGCAAAAATATTAAAAAGAAAGATATTGAACAGTATGTTATCAATGCTATATCCCGTCTGTTAAATGATGAATATGCCATAAATAAAATAATAGAAACGGCTATCAATTATCAGCAAAATGACGTAGAACATATTAACGAAATAAAAGATATTGAAAGCACCCTTAAAGATATAGAACGAAAGATTGCAAATATATTATCCGCTATTGAAGCCGGCATATTTACAGACTCAACAAAAAATAGATTGCAAGAATTAGAAAATCAAAAGACAAGACTAACCCAAGAATTAAATTATAAAAATCAAAGTTCAATGAAAATTCCACGAACAACATTAAAACAAATATTAAAAAACTTAGACCTCTCCAAAGCCGCTACTAATCCCGAAAAACAAAATATTATAGACCTATTAATACATAGAGTATATTTATGGCAAGATAAAATATTAATAGTATTTAATCAGTCAAACTTGTGTGATAATGAAATTTCAGTTGATGATACAGATGTAAATACAATAATAAAAACGCTATCCGAGCCTAATGCTTCAAGTTCGGATAGCGTAGAGTATGGTACTCCCGACCAGAGTCGAACTGGTGACTAACCCTTAGGAGGGGTTTATTATATCCACTTAACTACGAGAGCAAAACACTATTAACATACCAATATATTATATAATATTTCAAAGCCGATTTCAAGTATTTTCTTATTTCTTTCTTGCAATCACGACAAATCTTTCATTTGACGTATGATACGCACACGTTGAAAGTGTTATAAGACTATCGCCGTACACTGTATTTACACCTGTATCATAAAACGAACGTGACTTTGCCTGAGTGACATATTCATTAAATCGCTCCTCCGACTCTATATCCGCATAATCGTAATACTTAAATTCATTACTTGCACCGACTTTAGTCGTAAACGCGGACACAATCTCATATTCGCCCTTATCGTACAAAGTATCATACATTATATTTTTATGAGCGTCATAAAAGCTTTTATCCTCATAATCGGCAAGTGACGCAAACATTGTACCGTTCTTCATATTATGTGCATAAATAATTTTATTCACCGATTCGTCATTCGACTGATAATCGAGAAAAGGTATACCGCTGAATTGATATTCCTTATTAAAATTCTTATGCAAATAAAATTCATTGTCGCTATACTTTACCACAGGATAATCGACAGGTGTATCGGGAATTTTTATCCACCCTACCATATCATTATTCTGCTGATATAACGAGTAATAACATTCAAGCATACCGTTATCTGCACGTTTATCAATATAACCGTCCGTTGCGTCTGCACGTTCCGTTTTCTCAACCACTTTTTTCAATTGATCAAAACCGCTTTCAGCCTTATGTGAATCATAAAAATATTTTCCGAGATAACCGCAGCACCCTACAAATATCAAAATTAAAAGGACCTGTATGACAGTAAGTCGTTTTTTCACTATCATACACGCCCTTTCACTTTAGTTTAGTTGTTTTTTCTCTTTTTAATTTCGATAAACACAAAAGCACCTGCCGCAAGAATACCAACTGAAACCAATGCTACGATAGGAGTGTTGTCCCCTGTCTTAGGATTGTTCTTTGACGGTTTAGCCGTTGTTTTCGGTGTGGCTGTCGGCTTAGTTGTAGCTTTTGTCGATGAACTTGCTGTTGAGGTTGCTTTCGGTTTTGCGGTCGCAGTTGCAGTATACGGTGTGAATTTAGTTTCAGATTCAACCTTTATCTTTTCACCATCTGTCAAATTTATAAGATATTCCTCAACCCCATTTGCAGATGAATTTTTATCCTTTAATGCGATTGTTGATTTTAATTCACCGTTTTCTGTGTAAACATGAACTTTTCCGTTACCAGTCATAGTATATCTGCCCGGGTCAATATCTTCACCGCAAATATATTCGCCCTGTGCCAATGTAACAACACCGTTTTTATCCTCTTTTACAGACGGATTAGTTGTTTCCTTCGCTGTTACTTCCATTGTCGGTGCAGTTGTTTCTTTTGCAACTTCTTCTGTAGCCTTTGGTGTCTCGGCAGTCTCTGTTTTTTTCACGCTTGAAACAATACTCCAATCAAGTTTTTCAGCATATTGTTCCGCATCAGAATTTTTCAAGGACTTATTTACCGATACCGTTACATTTATAATTTTGTTTTCAGTATTCGCAGAACTGTTCATTGTTCCCAACGGAATATCTTTATATGTACCGTTATCCGTTTTAGAGTCGTCATTCGCATACGAATAAATAAGCTTATTGTTTGAATCCGTTACTTTTATATTATAATAATTCAAAGCACTGTATTCGTCAGGTGACGGTGTTTTTAACGCCTCAGGTTTTACATCGTTTGACGTTTTTTCCGACATAGACAATCTCAATTTAAAATCTACCGGATCACCCTCTGCACTTTCGCTTGATATTGTAAGAGTCTGAACAACAGACGACTGTTTAGACAAATCGTCAAGTTTTGTCATCAACGGCTTTATCGATCTCACAGTTTCGCCCAACTGATTGGGTGCATATTCATATGTAACAGGGGTTGACTTACTGTCATTATTTTTTATAGATACGCTTGAATTTGGTGACGCAAATACAGATACCGACATACATATTGTCATAACTGCCGCAATCATACCCGAAAGCACTTTTTTCATAATTCTCGCTCCTTATATTTACTTTAATATATTTCTTTATAGTACATATAGTATATCACATTCTTTTTTAATTGTCACTACTGTAATTGTTAATTTATTGTTACGAATATTGTTATATTCCGCATTTTATGGTATAATCAATTAAAACGAGGAGGTATAAAATGAGTTCAGATTCAAATTACGAAAAACTTTCCGATGAATTACAAAACAAAATAAATACAGAACTTCTTGACAACAACGGTTTTGAGGATAACGCAATCCGCCGTATTGACAAGGAACACGACAGAGCCACTCTTTGGCGGCCTGCGTTTGTGCGTGACGTTGAAAAAATTATGCACAGTCCGTATTACAACCGCTATGCCGACAAAACACAGGTATTTTCTTTCTATAAAAACGATGATATTTCGCACCGTGCTCTACACGTTCAGCTTGTTTCAAGAATTGCGCGAAATATAGGCAGAATGCTTGGTCTTGACCTTGATTTAATAGAGGCTGTCGCACTCGGTCACGACATAGGTCACACACCGTTCGGTCACGCGGGCGAAAAATTCTTAAACGAATCATATCATGCAAATACGGGACGATATTTCAATCACAACGTACACAGTGTGCGTGTGCTTGATAAAATATTTAACCTCAACATCAGCCTTCAAACACTTGACGGAATACTTTGTCACAACGGTGAGTTCGAGTGCAAAGAATACCGTCCGTCAAAGCTTGACAATTTCAAAGATTTTGACGCAAAGGTTGAAGAATGTTATATTGACCAATCCGCAATAGACCGACTTGTACCGTCTACGCTTGAGGGTTGTGTTGTCAGAATTTCGGATATGATTGCTTATATCGGAAAAGACCGCCAAGACGCTATAAAAACCAAGCTGATTGACAGTGAAAGTGTTTTCGCCGAAAGTGAAATAGGCAAATACAATGCGGCTATTATAAACAATCTTATTGTAAATATCGTTGAAAACAGTTACGGCAAAGATTTTATACAGCTTGACGAAAAGCACTATCAAGCACTAAAAAACAGTAAAAAAGACAATTTCCGTGTTATATATCAAAACAGCAAAATTTCTGACGTATACGACAAAACTATTGAACCGATGTTTGAGGAAATATACAATAAGTTGCTTTATGATTTAAAAAATGACATAAAATCATCACCGATATTCAAGCATCATATTGAATTAATCGACTACTCAAACAGATTTTCGGGATACGAATATACAAAAAACAGTGATTTTAATGATATTGTGACGGATTATATCGCAAGTATGACAGACGACTATTTTATCGACTTATATGAGTATTTATTTAATAAACAAGCACCCGTAAAATATATATCATACTTCGATAATGTTTAAAAATCAGAGATATTTTTAAAAAGATTTTATTTTTCTATTGAATTTTTACAATTAATAGTGTATAATATATTTAACATTGTTTGAATACAATGTTACGTTCATATACAATAACGCCACCGATAATAAAAATCGGTGGCGTTATTGTTTTATCTTATTTTTTTCCAAGTTCTTTTGACTTATTCATACAGCCTACCATTGCGTCAATGATACTGTTTCTGAAACCGTCTTTTTCAAGTATTGCAACTGCGTCTATTGTAGTTCCGGCAGGTGAGCAAACCATATCTTTCAATTCCCCCGGGTGTTTGCCTGTTTCAAGTACCATCTTTGCACTTCCAAGTACTGCTTGTGCGGCGAATGTATATGCCTGACTTCTCGGCATACCGCCTATAACAGCTGCGTCTGCCATTGCCTCAATCATCATAAACACATAAGCAGGTGACGAACCGCTGACAGCCGTTACGGCGTCCATAAGATTTTCCGATACGACTTCACCTTTACCAAAGCTGTTAAACACGTTTACAACTACATCTGTTTCTTCTTTTGTAACATTGCTGTTCGGTGTCAATGCCGCCATTCCCTCGCCGACTAAAGCCGGTGTATTAGGCATTACACGCACAAGTTTAATATTATGTTCAAAAGCCTTTTCAATCGTTTCTATCGCCTGTCCTGCTACTATTGAAACGATTACTGTATTATCTGAAACACTGTTTTTGATTTCATCAATCACACCGTATAAAAACTGCGGTTTTACACACAAAAACAATACATCAGCTTTATCTGCCGTTTCTTTATTGTCCGATGTCACTTTAACACCGTATTTTTCATTAATATTCTTTAATGCCTGCTCATTTTTATCCGAAACAATTACATTTTCAGGACTCGCTATATCAGAATTAATAATTCCGCCGATTATAGCACCGCCCATATTTCCGCTGCCTATAAATCCAAAAATCATAATATCCTCCTGTATTTAAAAATTTTTATAAAAAATACCGGACGAAATATTTCGTCCGGTACTAAAACACGCAATTAAACCGGATATGTCTTATTTTCCATATCCACTAAATCTGCATCAATTTTATATTTCTGAGCACGTCTGTATTCAAAGAATTTAACGGCAACTTGACCGAACAATGCATATGACAATACGTCTTCAGGCTGTTCAATCCATTCTGCACATTCTTTCTTCATCTGTTCAAGCTCAGGCTTTAATAGGTCAGCCGGACGACAAGTAATTCTCTTTTCGTCGCCGATAATCTTCTTAACGATTTCGTCAGAGATTTCAGCAGGGCACTTACCATATTCGCCTCTTACAAGACCCTTTGATTCCTTAGAAACCATTTTGTATCTTTCACCCATAAGCACGTTAAGTACTGCCTGTGTACCGACAATCTGTGATGACGGTGTAACAAGCGGAGGATAACCGAAGTCTGCACGAACACGAGGTACTTCTTTAAGCACTTCATCATATGCGTCTTCTCTGCCCTGTTGCTTAAGCTGTGATACAAGGTTTGAAAGCATACCGCCCGGAACTTGATACTTAAGAGTATTAACGTCAACACCCATAACCTTAGTGTTCATAAGACCGCTCTTAATGTATTCTTCTCTTAGCGGCTTGAAGTAGTCGCAGATTTCGATAAGCTTATCCAAATCGTAACCTGTATCGTACTCTGTACCTTGAAGAGCCGCAACCATAGGCTCTGTAGGCGGTTGTGATGTACCCATAGCCAACGGTGACATAGCACAGTCGATTACGTCTACACCTGCCTCAATAGCCTTTAGGTAAACCATTGAAGCCTCACCGCTTGTGTAGTGAGTATGAAGTTGAATAGGAATCTTAACTTCTTCTTTCATCATCTTTACAAGGTCATATGTTACATATGGTCTTAAAAGACCTGCCATATCCTTGATACAGATTGAGTCTGCACCCATTTCTTCAAGTTGCTTAGCCATTTTAACGAACTTTTCGTTTGTATGGAATTCACTTGTTGTGTAACAAACTGTAGCCTGTACATGACCTTTTTCTTTCTTACAAGCCTTGATAGCACATTCAAGGTTTCTGACGTCGTTAAGAGCGTCAAAAATTCTTAGTATATCAACACCGTTTGCGATTGACTTTTGAACGAAATATTCAACTATATCATCAGCATAGTGTCTGTAACCAAGTATGTTTTGTCCTCTGAAAAGCATTTGGATAGGAGTCTTTTTAGCTCTATCCTTAATCTTTCTCAATCTTTCCCAAGGATCCTCGTTAAGGAATCTTAGGCAGGCATCGAATGTAGCTCCTCCCCATGCCTCAAGCGAATGATAACCGATGTCATCAAGCTTTTCTACAATAGGAAGAATCTGCTCTGTTGTCATTCTTGTAGCAATAAGTGACTGGTGAGCATCTCTTAGGACTGTCTCTGTAATTTCTACAGCTTTCTTTCCCTTTGCCATTTATATTTCACTCCTTTATTATCTGTTTAATTAAAGATTTCCGAACATTGCAAGGAATACACCTGCCGCAACGGCAGAACCGATAACTCCTGCAACGTTAGGACCCATAGCGTGCATCAAAAGGAAGTTTGAAGGATTTTCCTTCTGTCCTACTGTTTGAGATACACGGGCAGCCATAGGAACGGCTGAAACGCCGGCACTTCCGATAAGCGGATTAACCTTACCTTTTGTTACCCAGCACATAATATCACCCAAGAACAAGCCGCCTACTGTTGAGAAACAGAATGCGATAAGTCCAAGTACGATAATACCGATTGTCTGTGCTGATAGGAAGCTTGACGCTGTTGCAGTAGCACCTACTGTAACACCAAGGAACAAAGTTATGATATTCATAAGTTCGTTCTGTGCCATCTTTGTAAGTCTTTCAACAACGCCTGATTCTTTCATAAGGTTACCAAGCATTAGACAACCTACAAGTGACACTGCGTCAGGGATTATAAGTGCAACGATAATTGTAACGATGATTGGGAACAAGATTTTTTCTGTTTTTGAAACAGGTCTTAATTGTTCCATAACAATCATTCTGTCTTTTTTACGAGTCATAAGTTTCATAATAGGCGGTTGAATTACAGGAATCAATGCCATATATGAATATGCCGCAACGGCGATTGCCGGCAGTAGCGCCGGTGCAAGTGATTTTGTAACGTAAATAGCCGTAGGGCCGTCGGCACCGCCGATAATACCTATTGACGCAGCTTCTTTGATACCGAAATTGATTGACGGTACAAGAGCGCTTAGAACAAGAGCACCTACGAATGTAAAGAATACACCGAACTGTGCAGCCGCACCAAGAAGAATACTCTTTGGATTGGCAATTAGCGGACCGAAGTCTGTCATACAACCGATACCAACGAAAATAAGCGGAGGATAAATACCAAGCTTAACTCCGAGATACAATAGGTCAAGCAGACCGCCATGCTGACAGATATATCCGACATTAATATATTTTCCGTCCGTCATATACTCCGGATTCGTAAAAAATTCCGTGTGCATCATAATAGCACTTGAATCCTTAATCATCGGTAAGTTTGACAAAAGCATACCGAACGCAATCGGAAGTAGCAATAACGGCTCGAATTTTTTTACTATTGCAAGATACAGAAGTACGCAAGCTATCGCAATCATTATAATTGTCTTAACGGCGTCAATGCCACCGCTTGAAATAAGTGCGTAAAGACCTGTATTCTGCAAAAAGTTTGCAAAACTTTCTAACACTTTATTGTCACCACTTTCTATAATTTAGTCGTGACTGTATTAGTTTACTGAAACTATTACGTCACCGCTGTTTACACTGTCACCTGCTGATACGCTGATACCTGCAACTGTTCCGTCTACACCGGCGAAAATTTCGTTTTCCATTTTCATTGCCTCAAGTACGGCAACAAGTGTTCCGGCCTCAACTTTATCACCAACGTTTACCTTTACAGATACGATTGTACCAGGCATTGGAGCAGTTACTTGCTTAGCACCTGCAACAGGAGCAGCTTTCGGTGCAGCCTTTGGAGCCGGTGCAGCCTTTGGTGCAGGAGCGGCTGTTTGAACAGGAGCCGGTGCAGGAGTTGATACTCCGCCTACTTCTTCTACGTCAACTTCGTATGATTTTCCATTTACTGAAATATTAAACTTTCTCATTTAGGTTTTGCCTCCTTTAGAATCTATTATTAATTGTTTCGGTTACACCCGCCTTATTCCAAGCAGGCATTTTATTGTCTGTTCTTCTGTATGACTTAATTCTTAGGTTATACGTTGAAGTATTTAGACTTGCGGCAACTGCGGCTGTCAATACTGCGATAAGTTCTTCTTCGTCTGTATCATCTGCCGTTTCTTCCTCTACTGGTGCGGCTTGAGCCGGTGCTGCAGCAGGAGCTGCCTGTGTTTTAGGCTTTTTATAGAATATAACCTTGAAAAGCGAAAGCACTATCATAAGTATGATAAGTACGGCGAAAACTATTGCCAAACCTATAACTGTTGTTTGTCCTCCCATTGCCAACGCTTCACTTAATGACAGGTTCTGACCTGTCAATAATGCTTCTGAATACATACTAAAAATCTCCTTTCACAATTAAACAGGAAGATTTCCATGCTTTTTAGCCGGTCTTGAATCACGCTTTGATGCAAGCATTTCAAGTGCGGCGATTATTCTCGGTCTTGTTGAATCAGGTTCGATTACATCGTCAACATAACCACGCTTTGCAGCCTCGTAAGGTGATGCAAACTTATTTCTGTATTCCTGAATCTTTTCATTTCTTGTAGTAACAGGGTCAGAGCTTTCCTTAATATCATTCTTGAAAATGATGTTAGCTGCACCTTCAGGACCCATAACAGCGATTTCTGCCGTCGGCCATGCCATTACTATATCAGCACCAAGATGTTTTGAATTCATTGCTATGTATGCACCTCCGTAAGCTTTTCTCAAGATTACGTTAATCTTTGGAACTGTAGCCTCTGAGAATGCGTAAAGCAACTTAGCACCGTGTCTGATAATACCGTTTTGTTCCTGTTCAACGCCTGGGAAATAACCCGGTACGTCTGTAAGAGTAACAAGAGGAATATTAAAGCTGTCGCAGAAACGTACAAATCTTGCTGCTTTGTCTGATGAGTTAACATCAAGTGAACCTGCCATAACCTTAGGCTGATTTGCAACGATACCGATAACCTGTCCGTTCATTCTTGCAAAACCTATTACAATATTCTTTGCAAAGCTTTCCTGTACTTCAAAGAAGTCGCCGTTATCAACAAGTTCGGCGATAACTTCCTTAACGTCATAAGCCTTACCCGAATCGTCAGGAACGATTGTTGTAAGTTTTTCTGAAAGACGATTAATTTCGTCATTTGTAGGTTCGTAAGGAGCCTCTTCAAGATTGTTTGCAGGTAAGTATGAAAGCAACTTTCTGATTTTTGCGATACATTCTTCGTCATTTGCCGCCTTAAAGTGTGCAACACCCGACTTTGAAGTATGTGTATCAGCGCCGCCAAGCTCTTCGCTTGTTACATTTTCACCTGTAACAGAACTGATTACCTGTGGACCTGTTATAAACATCTGACTTGTCTTTTCAACCATAAAGATAAAGTCTGTAATAGCCGGTGAATAAACAGCACCGCCTGCACATGGTCCCATAATTACAGAAATCTGAGGAATTACACCGCTGTTTACAGTGTTTCTGAAGAATATATCTCCGAAACCTGAAAGAGCGTCTATACCTTCTTGAATTCTTGCACCGCCCGAATCGTTCATTCCGATTATCGGAGCACCCATCTTTGCCGCCATATCCATGACTTTGCAAATTTTCTTTGCGTGCATTTCTCCAAGTGAGCCACCGATTACTGTAAAGTCTTGCGCGTAAACGTAAACAAGACGTCCGTCAACCGTACCGTAACCTGTAACAACTCCTTCACCCGGAGCCTCAACACAATCCATACCGAACTCGGTACATCTGTGAGTTACAAAAGCATCAATTTCAACGAAACTGCCTTCATCCAAAAGAGCATTAATTCTCTCTCTTGCTGTCAGCTTTCCGGAATCATGCTGCTTTTTGATTTTTACTTCTCCGCCGCCGTTATTTATTACACTTCTGCGGTATTGAAGTTCAGTCAATTTATCAACTGTTCCCATGTTTTAACCTCCATTGTTTGTAGATTAGAGATAAATTTTAAAAAAATATACCTAAAGTATATTATACCTTAACCGCAATTTTTTTTCAATCATTTTTATTTCTTTTTTCACAAGTTAGCTTTCAAAAAATATCGACAAATATCCCCTTAAATTTGTGTATGATACACAAAAGAGGCTGTTGACAAAATGTCAACAGCCTCTTTTTAAGAATTCATCAAATAATTTACTTCGTGACTTGTCAGATGACGCCATCTTCCAAGTGGAAGATTACCGAGTTCCACGTTGCCTATCTTAATTCTCTGCAAGCCGACAACCGTACAGCCGATTGCCGCAAACATTTTACGAACCTGTCTGTTTTTACCCTCGTGAATTGTTATTTTAATATATGTGTGTCCGTCTACCGCATCAAGTATTTCAGCCTCCGCCGGTGATGTTTTGAAATCATCTATATAAACACCGTTTCTCAGCTTATTGATACCGCTTATCGTTATACCGCCCTTTATCGTTGCGATATAAGTCTTATCGGTATGGAACTTAGGGTGCGTGACTTTGTATGTGAAGTCGCCGTCATTTGTAAGCAAAAGCAATCCCTCGGTTTCATAGTCAAGTCGTCCGACAGGAAAAATTCTTACGTCACCCAAATCTTCTTTTATAAGGTCAACAACAGTCGGTCGGTCAAATTGGTCTTTTGCGGTTGAAACATATCCGACAGGCTTATTAAGCATTATATAATACTTCTTGTTTTTAAGCTTTATCGGCTTATCGTCAACGGATACATTGTCTGCACCGATTTCGATTTTTACGCCTTGCTCCGTTATTTTCTTGCCGTTTACCTTAACTCTGCCCTCTTGTATCATAGTTTCTGCGGCACGTCTTGACGCAACACCGCTCATTGCTATATATTTTTGTAATCTTACTATCTCTCCCATTTTTTCTCCTTTCATTTATACCAACAATATTTTCGCAACTCTTATAAAACTACTGAAAAAACTGTTTTTCAATCTTATATTGCTTACTCCGTAAATATCGTTTTCCGAAATAATATCAACTTCGCCAACACTCACTCCGTCACATACTATTTCAAGATAACCTACCTTTTCACCTTGATTTATCGGCGCTTGGAGGTCATTTGATATATGCGATATAACTTCTACCTGCGTTTTCTGATGTTCTTTAAACGGTATCGTAAAGTCACTCGCCGCAACCATCGGATAATTTTTTCCGTCAATGTTCGTAACCTTTACAGTATCACCCTGCTCTATAAGTTTTTTCGGATAATGCTCCGAAAATGCGTAATCAAGCATTTCCGCGTGGTCATTCCAATCGTTCGGATCATTCAATGTTACAGCTATAAACTCCATTCCGTCCCTCTGTGCAGATGATACAAGACATCTGCCTGTTGACTTCGTAAAGCCTGTTTTTATGCCGTTTGCTCCCTCATACAGACTTAGCATTTTATTGTGGTTTGAAAAATAAAGTATTTCATCTGAATTTAATGCCTGTACTTGCGCAGTCTGCGTTGCGACTATTTCCCGAAACTGCGGCAGCGTCATTGCATATCTTGCAATAAGTGCAAGGTTGTAAACCGTTGTGTAATGTTCCGGATTGTCAAGTCCGCTCGGATTCATAAAATGCGTATTGCCGAGTCCGAGTTCTTCCGCTTTTTCATTCATCAGCTCCGCAAATGATTCCTCACTTCCCGCCACATGTTCGGCTATCGCTACCGCCGCGTCATTTCCGGAATTAAGCATTAAACCGTAAAGCAAATCTTTCATATAATATTGATTTCCCTCAGATATGTATGCCGCCGAACCCTCTTGATTTGCCGCCGTCGCACTCACATCAACAATTTCGTCCATATTACAACGTTCAATAGCAACAATGGCTGTCATTATTTTAGTTGTGCTTGCCATTGCATGTTTTTGGTTCATATTTTTTGAAAATACAACATCACCCGTCAACGCATTTATAACGCACGCACACTCGGCAGATTCCGCCATTGCAAAAGCACTTAACTGTGAAAAAGTAATTATAGTCATAATAACAAGTGCCAAAATTTTTTTCATTAAAAAACATCTCCACAAAAAATATTTATTTTAATTGACAAAACTCTTTTTTATTGGTATAATAAATCACGTTAATGCGAGGGTGGCGGAATAGGCAGACGCGCACGTTTGAGGGGCGTGTGGTTTAACCGTGCCGGTTCAAGTCCGGTCCCTCGCACCATTTTTTTAGATTAATTAATAATATATATTCTATCATATAAAATTATATTTATCAACAGCAAAAAAACTTTTTAAAAAAACTGTTGACAAAAGTTAGATTATATGGTATTATATCATTTGTCAGTTATCGTTGCGGATTTGTGTAAAGGTAGCACTAACGACTCTGACTCGTTCTGTCCGGGTTCGAATCCTGGATCCGCAGCCACAAAAAAAGTTATCCTTTATGGATAACTTTTTTTATTTTTATTCAAACACACATTCGCCCATATTTTCTGACGGACAGCCCTCTATTACTTCCGCAACAGCGCTTGAATGTGTTATTAAAATAATTTTCGCACACGCACATTCGCCTATTTTATCATATAAACGTCCCGCACTGTATGTACCCGAATAAACCGTATATGTACTGTTTGCGACGTAACCGACTGTACCGATATACGGCAGTTGTGCTCTTATCGCCTCGTCATCATATTTGTTATCATATTCCTTTTTCAATTTTATTACCGCTCCGACTTTGAACGGCTTTGTTCCGTAATAATGAGCAAGTCCCGTTATTGTGACTAAAACCGAATTTTTCATTTCTCCCATCTCCTTTCAATTACTTCTATGGATTTTATTTCATTTTCCAAAATACACACTATTTTTCTATCTGTTTTAAATCTACGCATTTCCAACTGAGTAATTTCAGGTTCATTGTTTAATGCATCTGTGTAACCCGCAAAATATCCTTCAACAATGTCACTATCTGTGCAGTATACTCTCAGCTTTAAATGCTTATTTAATTCATGATTTTTTTCAATTTCATTCAATCTATCATACAATTTCATTTCTCCCATCTCCTTTTCTACTTAAATTATACATTCACCTATGTCCAAAAAACTGTACAAAAAAACTCTGACCGCCATTTTTTTGACTGTCAGAGTTTATATTATTTATTCTTCAAATATAGCCTTTGCAAAATCATTGCTGTTAAATTCCTGTAAGTCGTCGATACCTTCACCGACGCCGACAAATTTAACCGGAACATTCTGTTCTTTTGCTATTGATATTACAATACCGCCTTTTGCCGTACCGTCAAGCTTTGTAAGGATAATTCCCGTAATATCCGCCGCCTCGGAGAACAATTTTGCCTGACTTACCGCATTTTGACCTGTTGTCGCGTCAAGGACAAGCAATGTTTCTCTTGCCGAATCAGGCAGTTCACGTTCAATTACACGGTTAATCTTTGCAAGCTCCGCCATAAGATTTTTCTTATTATGAAGTCTGCCGGCTGTATCACATATAAGAATATCAGCACCACGCGCCTTTGCCGCCGTACAAGCGTCAAACACAACTGCCGCCGGATCACTGTTTTCTTGGTGCTTGATTATATCGCAACCGCTTCTCTGTGCCCATATGTCAAGCTGGTCTATCGCTGCCGCTCTGAATGTGTCAGCCGCCGCCAGAAGTACCTTTTTACCCATCGACTTATAATGTGACGCAATTTTTCCGATACTTGTTGTTTTTCCGACACCGTTTACGCCAATCACCAAAATAACAGACGGTGTTGTTGACGTATCCACCGTTGTATCAAGCGTACTGAGTATTTCGCTTATTATGCTCTTTAATTCCTCTTTTACAAGGTTTCCGTCTGTGATATGCTTGTGTTTAACATTATCACGAAGTTTTTCAATAATGTATGTTGAAGTTTCTACACCTATATCTGCCATAATAAGTGCCTCTTCAAGATTTTCAAAAAGTTCGTCGTCAACTTTTACGAACACACTGAATACATTATTAACTTGTTTTGCGATTGATTCACGGGTTTTTGTCAAACCGTTTTTTAACTTATCAAAGAATCCCATATACTACTCCTAACTGACCATATCGTCTGCGACATCATCTATATGAAGTGACAACAACTTAGAAACGCCTTTTTCCTGCATTGTTACGCCGTATAAAATATTTGCCGCCTCCATTGTACCACGTCTGTGAGTGATAACAATGAATTGTGTCTGTTCAATATAATTTTTTAAATATGTTGCAAATCTCGAAACGTTTACATCGTCAAGTGCCGCATCAATCTCGTCCAAAATACAGAACGGAGCCGGTTTTACTCGAAGTATTGCAAACAGAAGTGCAATAGCAATAAACGACTTTTCACCGCCCGAATACAGATTGATATTCTGCGAACCTTTACCCGGAAGCTGTGCGATAATTTCAATACCGCTTTCAAGAACATTGCTCGGATCAGATAAAGTCAATTCACCTTTGCCGCCGCCGAAAAGTTCACTGAATACCAGACTGAAACTCTCATTGATTTCCTGAAACTGCTTTCCGAAATGCTCTTTCATCAATTCTTCCATTGACTCTATTATTCCGTTAAGTTCATTTTTCGACTTTTCAAGATCGCTCTTTTGCTCTGTCAAGAACACAAACCTCTCCTCTACCGCTTTATATTCTTCGATAGAATCGACGTTTACACTGCCAAGTGATTTTATCTGCGACTTCAATTCCGACAATCTTGCAAACGATTCTTTCTCGTTTTCCACTTCTGTCTTAATTTCACACGCACTGTTATAAGTCAGTTCGTAGTCCTCCCACAATCTGCCTATAATATTTTCAATATCGTTATTGAGTTTTTCACGTCTATTTTCAAGTCTTGAAAGTTCCTGTTGCAAGTTCAGCAATTTATCCGTTAAATCCTTATTTGAATTTTGTATATTTTGAAGTGATGTTGAAATATCGCTTTTCTTCTTCTGAATACTCTCGATATAATTATTTATATCCGCCGTACTCTTTACGATTTCTTCCGTCAGCTTGTTTTTGTCCTCAATCTGCTGTTTTAAACTTTCGTTTTCGGCACATATTCTTGTTTTATCCTGCTCTTTTTGTGCTATATCTTTTACGGAATTTGCAATATCATTCTTCTTTGTTTCAATATCTTTTTCGATAACTTTAATGTCCCTTTGCATATCTGCAAGTTTCATCGTGTTATCCATCAAGCTTTGCGACTTCTCGTCTTTTTCCTCTGAAATTCGATTAAATTCTTCATTCATTTTTTCCGCTTTGCTCTGTAAGTCATTACTTTCTTTTTCAAGATTTCTGACATTCTTCAAAAGCTCGGCAATATCATCCGAAGATTCCGACAGCTGCTTTTCAATCTGTTCAAGCTCTGCTTTATAGTTTTTCTCCGTATTACTTCCCGATTCAATCTTTTCTTCAAGATGTTTTTGCGTATTTTCCAGACGAAGTATCTCGTCCTCATACTCTCTCACAAGCGGAACATATGACGACAACTGATTATTTATAGTTCTCATATCATTTTCAATCTGCTGTTTTTTGTCGCCAACCTCTTTTATTTTAACTGACAAATCGTTTAATTCCGATGTAAGTGTTTTTATTTCAGTAGCTCTCGACAAAAATCCGCTTTGCTTATTTACGCTGCCGCCCGACATCGAACCGCCTGCGTTCAATATTTCGCCCTCAAGTGTTACAACTCTGAATTTATATCCGAAATATCGGCTCATAGCAATGGCATTATCCACATTATCAACCACAACAACTCTGCCGAGCAAACTTTTTATAATACCGTCGTACTTACTGTTATACTTTATAAGTTTACTTCCCAGTCCGATAAAGCCTTTTTGCTTGCTTATTTCACCAACATTATCAAGTTCTCTGCCTTTTACAGCCGACACCGGTAAAAATGTTGCACGACCTGCATTATTTCTGCGAAGATAATTAATCGCCGTCTTTGCGTCCTCTTCGCTCTCTACTATGATATTCTGCAACGCTCCGCCGAGTGCGATTTCAATAGCCGTAACGTATTCCTTTTTTACGTCCACAAGTCCCGATACAGTACCGTAAATTCTGATTTTTTTCAGTTCTTCGGCTTTAAGCACCGCCTTTACGCTCTTTGAATATCCGGCATAATCGTTTTCCATACCCTCAAGAATTTTCTTCTTTGAAGATTTTGAATTATACTCGACATTCATATTGTTAAGACTTGATGTAAGTTTATCGTTTTCGGATTTTAACTTATTTATGTTTTCGTTATGGCGGTTTATGGTTTCTTTCATCTTACCGCACTTTTCAGACTTTTCCGATATTTCCTTTTTGCAGTTTTCTATCTCCTGTTTTGTGTTTGAAACACCCTCGTTAAAGGTCTTTATTTCGGTTTCAACCACTTCTCGTCGTTCTATAAAACTGCTCCTCAAATTTTCAACACCGTTTATTTGTGCACGCTTTGTCGCAATCAAATTCTGCTTTTCGATAATATCGCCCTGCAGACTGTCTATTTCTTTTGAAAGAGTATCTTTCTGCTTTGCAATTTCGTCCTGTTCCTCTTTCATAGAATCAAACGCAGTAAGCATTTCTTCGGCATCTTTATTCTTTTCTTCAATCTCTGCCTTTTGCTTTTCTATACTGTTTTCGCGTTCAATATTTTTATCTTTTATGATTTGAATTTCGTTATCAATTCTTTTAAGCATAAGCTCATTATTCTTTATGTTGTTTTCAAATAAAGAAATATGATTTTTGGTTTCCATATTATTTGACTCAGCCTCACGAAGAAGTTTGTTCTGTTCCGCTATTTCGGTATCGGCTTGTTCACTTTCATTATAAAGCGATGTGATTTTTTGTTCTGTTTCCGATTCTGTTGCTCTGAGCTCGGCAAGTTCTTCTTCAACGCTGTTATAAAGCCTGTCTGCCTCTTTGGCGGCAAGTCGGTTTTTGTCTATCGTTATAATGCTTAAATTTACGTCAAGTCCTTTATATTCTTCATAGTATGTCAAATACTTTCTCGCTTTTTCCGACTGACGTTTAAGAGGTCCTCGCTGACCTTCAAGTTCAGTCGTTATATCGGAAATTCTTACAAGGTTTTCTTCAACACCCTTTAGCTTTCGCTCCGCCTCTTCACGTCTGTACTTATATTTTGATATACCTGCCGCCTCCTCAAACAGACTTCTTCTGTCCTCGGCTTTGGTTGACAATATCTGCGACACATTACCCTGCCCGATAATAGAATAACCGTCACGTCCAAGACCCGTATCCATAAACAGCTCATGTATATCTTTCAAACGACAGTTTGAGCGATTAATCTGATACACACTTTCACCGCTTCTGAAAAGTCGTCTTGTTACAACAACTTCATCATAATTTATATCAAACAAATGACTGCTGTTATCAAGTACAAGACTCACTTCCGCAAAATTGACAGGTTTTCTCGTTTCTGTACCTGCAAAAATGACATCTTGCATATTAGAACCTCTGAGAGATTTTGCACTCATTTCACCGATAACCCAACGAATAGCGTCGGAAATATTACTTTTTCCGCTGCCGTTAGGACCTACGACCGCCGTTGAGCCTTCAACAAATTCAAGAATTGTTTTATCGGCAAACGATTTAAAACCTTGCAGTTCAAGTCTTTTTAATAGCAAGTACATCTCACCTCTCTTTTTTCCAAATTTTCATCTGTACATATCTTTACATCAATATTTTTCTCTTGTTTTAATTTAATTATATTGCAACGCTTATTACCGACTGCTTTTGAAACTTCTCTCGGATTTACATAAACATCTGCTCTTTTACAGCCGTCTTTCAATTTACGGCATATAATGTCATAATAAATACTGCTTTCGACAAGTTCACGAAATGAGCTGTGTACAGGTCCTGCAACAACAGAGCCGTTCTCGCTTATTTCATCGGTCGACTGCAAACCGACCCTTATAACAGTTATATTATTCTTTTCAAATTTCAATAAAAGCTGTTTTGCAAGATTAACTGCCTCGTCAACCGACTGCGGTTGATATTTACCCGTAAGATACATTTTTTCAAGGAATGTGTCCTTTATGGTAAGCGTCGGATATATGCGCACAATATCAGGTTTCAGCTTTATTATTTCGTCTGCCGTATAAAGCGATTTTTCATCGGTATCCCCCGGCAAGCCTGTCATCATCTGAAGTCCGAGTGTAAACGGATATTTCTTTATCAGCTTTACCGCATTAATAACATCTTCTCTTGTGTGTCCCCTGTTTGATGATTTCAAAACACTGTCGTCCATAGACTGTACACCGAGTTCAATCGTTGTAACTCCGTATTTAAGCAGATTATCAAGTATTTCTTTATCTATATAATCGGGTCTGGTTGAAAGACGTATTCCGTCAATATCTCCTTTTTTAAGATATTCATTTGCGGCGGCTAAAAGTTCGCTTTGTTCGTTAATCGGTATACCGGTAAAACTGCCGCCAAAAAACGCAGCCTCGATACGTCTGTTTTTACTCGGCAATGTTTTAAGATATTCGCCTATAATATTATGAACATCATCAGCCGTGACTTCTTTTTGTGTCCCCGTTATACGTTTTTGATTGCAAAAAACACAATCAAACGGACAACCTCTGTGCGGTACAAATATCGGTATATTATACGTTTTCATAGTCACTGTACTTTTCCCATTGATTTAAGCAAAGTATGTGCCGCATTTTGTTCAGCCTCTTTTTTGCTGTGACCTGTTCCTTTATTTTTAGGAACATCATCGACAAGCACTTCAACTTCAAACACTTTGTTGTGGTCCAAACCGGATTCGCCGATTGTTCTGTATGTGACTTTGCCCTGTGTACCTTTTTGAAGTGCCTCTTGCAGCATTGTTTTATAGTCGGCATATCCGTGACCTGTCACAACTTCGTTAATCGAATCACGCATAAGGTCGATTACCCATTTTCTTGCCGTTTCCATACCGCCGTCAAGATAAATTGCCGCCAAAACTGCCTCAAATGCGTCTGAAACGATAGACGCTCTCTGACGTCCGCCTGTCATTTCTTCACCCTTACCAAGCAATATAAATTTGCTAAGCGAAATTTTCTTAGATATTTCGTTAAGCGACTGTTCGCAGACAAGCGTTGCACGATATTTTGAAAGCCAGCCCTCGTCAACATTCGGCAAACGTCTGAATATATAGTCACTGATTATAACACTCAAAACAGAATCGCCCAAAAATTCAAGACGTTCGTTATTTTCTTTTTTACACTCATTCGCATATGAGCTGTGTGTAAGTGCCGTTTCTAAAAGATTGACATTTTTAAATGTGTAACCGATTTTCTCTTGTACGTTTTTCATAACAGCTTTCCTTTCTCTGTACATACACTGCTCTAAAGAGTGAACCGTTCACCGCTTAGAGCAATCCACATAACAGTAGAGGGTGCCTTAAAAAGACATCCTCTATTGTTTAAGTATATTTAATTAATCTTCGTACTTTTTCATTACGATAGTTGCATTATGACCGCCAAATCCAAGTGAATTTGACATTGCAACTTTAACTTCCTGTTCTCTGCCCTTATTCGGAACTATATCCAAATCACAAGCAGGATCAGGTGTATTGTAATTGATTGTTGCAGGAATGTAACTGTCCTTGATAGCCAATGCACAAACGATTGCCTCGACACCGCCTGCCGCACCCAAAAGGTGACCTGTCATTGACTTTGTTGAGCTTACTGCAACGTTCTTAGCCGCGTCGCCAAGAGCCTCTTTTATGGCTTGTGTTTCAAACTCGTCATTATACTTTGTTGATGTACCGTGAGCGTTGATGTATGTTACATCTTCAGGCTTTAAACCTGCGTCTTCGATTGCAAGTGACATAGCCTTTGCACCGCCGACACCGCCCGGAATAGGGCTTGTGATGTGGTAAGCATCATCAGTTGCACCGTAGCCGACAAGTTCACAATAAATGTGAGCTCCTCTCTTCTTTGCGTGTTCAAGTTCTTCTATAACTATAAAGCCTGCACCTTCACTTAGAACAAATCCGTCACGTTCTGCGTCAAACGGTCTTGACGCTGTTTTAGGATCGTCATTTCTTGTTGACATAGCTTTCATATTACAGAAGCCTGCAAATGCAAGCGGACTTACAGCCGCCTCTGCACCGCCTGCGATGATAACATCGTTAGCACCGTGCTGAATGTGTCTTAAAGCGTCACCGATAGCGTTTGTACCCGAAGCACAAGCTGTAACGATATTTTCATTTACACCTCTTGCTCCGTACTTAATAGCAATCTGTGCAGCGCCCATATTACCTATCATCATAGGAATAAAGAACGGACTTACACGTCCCGGACCTCTGTCAAGAAGTGACTTATGCTGTTCCTCAAGAGTATGGATACCGCCGATACCCGAACCTGTTATAACTCCGACTTTCCAAGGGTCTTCGTCTTCCATATTAAGACCGGAATCCTTAACAGCCTCATCAGCCGCTACCATTGCAAGCTGAGTATATCTGTCCATTTTACGAGCGTCTTTCTTCTCGATAAAATCAGTCGGCTCAAAATTCTTAACTTCACCGGCAATCTGTGTCTTAAAATCAGTTGCGTCAAAAAGTGTTACTTTATCAATACCGCATTTACCTGCTTTGATACCGTTCCAAAATTCTTCAACGTTATTTCCTATAGGGGTTACAGCACCTAAGCCTGTTACAACAACTCTTCTCATTTAGTTACCTCCTATTGTTTATCCTTATCTATATAATAAAATTAATTTCTTTTTTCAAAAAAATTTCATGCCTTGCACCAAGAGTATTGATACAAGGCACGACTTCGTATCTTACGCATGACTCTTAATATATTCAACTGCGTCGCCTACTGTGCTGATCTTTTCAGCATCTTCATCAGGGATTTCGATATCAAATTCTGTTTCAAGACCCATGATAAGTTCAACAACGTCCAATGAGTCTGCACCCAAATCGTCAACGAATGATGCTTCCAAAGTTACTTCATCTGCATCAACACTTAGTTGGTCAACGATAACGTTCTTTACTCTTTCAAATTCCATTATTCACTTGCACCCCCTTTCAGTAATGTCTATATAAATTCTAAACGAATTATATACATATTATATTACATAACAAGTCCGCCGTCAACATTTATTACTTGACCTGTAACGTATTTTGACATATCAGATGCCAAAAATGCAACAACATCTGCAATATTTTCAGTTTCTCCGAATTCCCCAAGCGGAATTGAATCAAGATATTTTTTCTTTACATCATCAGACAATACGTCTGTCATAGCAGAACGGATAAAGCCCGGTGCTACTGCGTTACATCTGATACCTCTTGATGCAAATTCCTTTGCTGTTGTCTTTGTAAGACCGATAAGACCTGCTTTTGAAGCAACATAGTTTGCCTGACCCGGATTACCCATAACACCTACGATTGACGCCATATTGATTATAGCACCGCTTCTTTGTTTCATCATAGGTCTTGCAACTGCTTTGATACAATTAAATGCACCCTTTAGATTTATATCCATAACAAGATCCCAATCGTCCTCTGACATTCTAATCATAAGACCGTCTCTTGTAATGCCTGCGTTATTAACAAATATGTCGATATGACCGAATTTATCCATAGTTTCCGATACAAGTTTCTGAACATCTTCGGTATTTCTTACATCACCTTTAACAACTATACATTCTACGCCAAGCTTTTTAACTTCTTCACAAGTTTCGTCTGCATAATCCGATGAAGGAATATCGTTTATAACGATATTTGCACCGTGTGACGCAAGTTTTAGGGCGATTGATTTACCTATACCTCTGCCCGAGCCTGTAATTACCGCTGTTTTACCTTTTAACATTTCTTTATCTCCTCTCTGTTATGCGTTAAGACCTTCAAGAGTCTTTTCAAGTGACGCCATATCCTCTACGTTAAACACCTTTACATCTCTTGAAACTTTCTTTATAAATCCGCTAAGTGCCTTACCCGGTCCGACTTCAACGAATGTATCAACTCCGTCTGCTATCATTCTTCTGATAGTTTCTTCCCATTTAACAGATGAAGATACTTGCTTGATTAAAAGCGGTTTAATATCTTCCTTTGAAGAAACGTAATCAGCAGTTACGTTTGTGATTACAGGAATTTGCATATCCTTAACTTCTACATTTTCAAGTTCTTTTGCAAGTTTTTCGCCTGCGCCTATAAGCATAGCACAATGGAACGGAGCTGAAACAGGAAGTTTTAAAGCACGTTTTGCGCCCTTTTCCTTTGCCAATTCACAACACTTATCCACTGCCGCAACTTCACCCGATACAACGATTTGACCAGGACAGTTAAAGTTTGCAGGTGAACAAATACCGACTTTTGACGCCTCTTCGCAGCAAGCGATAACGTCCTCTGCGGAAAGTGCGATAATAGCCGCCATAGCGCCTTTTCCTACAGGCACTTCCTCCTGCATATACTTACCGCGTTTTTTTACAAGTCTTACACCGTCGGCAAATTCCATTGAACCCGACGCAATGTGTGCAGTATATTCACCAAGGCTAAGTCCGGCAACAACGTCAGGCTTAATACCTTTTTCTTGCAATACTCTAAGTGCCGCAACGCTCATTGTAACGATTGTCGGCTGCGTGTTCTCTGTAATCATAAGAGTTTCACTGTCGCCGTTCCAAATCATATCCTTTATATCAAAGCCAAGTGCCTCACTTGCCTCGTCAAATGTCTTATCGGCAATCGGGAAGTTTTCGGCAAGTTCCTTACCCATTCCGACAGCTTGTGCGCCTTGTCCTGCAAATACAAATGCTAATTTACCCATTATATTTATTTTCCTTTCTTAATTTATCTAATAAGAAATTCTTATTTAAGTTTAGAAGTAATTGTTTCAATAACTGCCTCTGTACCGTCAAAATAACTCTTGATTATGTCTGCACAAGGTTGAATTTCGTGTACCATAGCGGCTGATTGACCAGCCATAAGTGAACCGGTTTGTGTGTCACCTTCTTCAAATGCACGTCTTAGACCGCCAACGCCAAGTGCTTCTATTTCTTCAAATGACGCACCTTGCTTTTCAAGTTTGTCATATTCACGAGTAAGTTTGTTTTTAAGTGCTCTTACAGGCGCACCTGTTGATCTGCCCGTAACAACCGCATCTCTGTCTTTTGCCTTTATAACGGCTTGCTTATAGTTATCATGTGCGATACACTCTGTTGAGCAGATAAATCTTGTACCGACTTGAATACCGTCTGCGCCAAGTGCAAATGCCGCAACAGCACCTCTGCTGTCAGCTATACCGCCTGCCGCTACAACCGGAATACTTACCGCGTCAACAACCTGCGGTACAAGTACCATTGTTGTAAGTTCACCGATATGTCCGCCTGCCTCTGTACCCTCTGCGATAATTGCGTCTGCACCGTCTTTTTCCATCTTCTTTGCCATTGCAACACTTGCAACAACCGGCATAATCTTAATTCCTGCCTCTTTAAGTGACGCTATGTATTTACCCGGATTACCGGCACCTGTTGCAACTACTGCCGGCTTTTCTTCTATAATAACCTGCATAACTTCTTCAACGAACGGTGACATCATCATTACGTTTACGCCAAAAGGCTTATCTGTCAGTGACTTTGCCTTTTGAATTTGCGCTCTTACAACGTCTGCCGGTGCATTTCCTGCCGCGATAAGTCCGATACCGCCGCCGTTTGAAACAGCTGCCGCAAGTTCGGCTGTAGCTACCCACGCCATACCGCCTTGAATAATAGGATATTCAATACCAAGCAATTCACATAATCTTGTCTTCATTTCTCTTCTCCCTTTCTTATTTAACGTATTTGTTTTACCACTCAATAAGTGCCGCACCCCATGTAAGTCCGCCGCCGAAGCCTACAAGTACAACCTTGTCGCCCTTTTTAATTCTGCCTTGCTGAACTGCCTCTGTAAGTGCAACAGGGATACAAGATGCTGATGTATTACCGTACTTTTCAAGGTTCAAAAATACCTTTTCATCAGTGATACCCATTCTCTTTACAGCACTTTCAACAATTCTGTAGTTAGCCTGGTGAGGTACAACAAGTGCAATATCGTCCCAAGTCAATCCTGCACTGTTTACAACTCTTGCGCTTGCGTCTGCCATTGCTTTGACGGCAAACTTCATAACAGCTTGTCCTGCCATCCAAATAGTATCTTTTCTGTGGCTTATTCTCTTTTCTGTTTCTTCATCATCATTTCTGTATGCAAGACTTGTTATAGCGTGACCGCTTGAGCCGTCTGCACCGATGTCTGTTGCGATAATACCCTGTTCTTCACTTGCAGACACAACTGCCGCACCTGCCGCGTCACCGAACAATACGCAAGTTGCTCTGTCTTTATAATCTGTAGCCTTGCTTAATGTGTCGGCACATACTACAACGATATGCTTGTATGTTCCTGCTTTTATAAACTGTTCTGCGATAGTAAGACCTGTAACAAATCCCGAACAAGCCGCATTATAGTCAAAGGCCGCCGCATTTACCGCACCAAGATTGCTTTGTACAACACAAGCACAAGCCGGTGTGAAGTAATCAGGTGTAACTGTTGCAAGCATTATAAGGTCAATATCCTCAGGTGTAAGTCCTGCATTTTCAATAGCACGCTTAGCGGCGATTGTTGCCATATCCGTTGTATATTCGTTGTCGGCTGAAATATGTCTTTCCTTTATGCCTGTACGTCTTGTTATCCATTCGTCGTTTGTATCAACAATGCTTTCCATATACGCATTGTCATATACCTTTTCCGGAACATATCCGCCTACACCTGTTATCTTTGCATTAATCATTACTCTTTTCCTCCATACAGTTTATATTATTAACTATTTCTTCTATTAAGTTTGTTTCAACAAATTTCTTTGCCTGTCTGATTGCAGAAAATACCGCTTTACCGTCTGACGAGCCGTGTCCTTTTATAACAGGTCGTTTTGTACCTAAAAGCGGTGCGCCTCCGTATTCACGGTAATCCATAGACTGTTTAAACTCATTCAAGCCGCCCATTACAAACATTGCACCAATCTTTGTAAACAAGTTTTTCATAAATATATTTTTAACTTTCGTACTTACGACGTGTCCCATACCCTCAACAGTTTTAAGTATTACATTTCCGACAAAACCGTCACAGGTAATTACGTCAGCCGTACCTTCCATAACATCTCTGCCCTCGATATTGCCGATAAAGTTTATAGGTGCTTTTTTCAAAAGCGGGAATGTTTCCTTCGTAAGTTCATCGCCCTTGCCTTCTTCTTCACCGTTTGACATAAGTCCGACAGTCGGACTTTCAATTCCGAGTACATTCTTCATATATATACTGCCCATAATACCGAACTGAACAAGATTTTCAGGTTTGCAGTTTGTATTTGCACCGGCGTCTATGAGCATTTTCGGTCCTTTTGCACTCGGCAGAAGTGTTGCAAGTGCAGGTCTTAAAATCCCCTTTATTCTTCCGACAATAAGCAATCCCGACGCTAAGAGCGCACCTGTATTACCCATCGAAAGCATTGCATCACCCTCGCCTTTTTTCAGCATATTTGCCGCAACGACCACCGATGCATTTTTCTTACTTCTTACCGCCTTTGCCGGTTCTTCGTGGTTTGTTATCACCTCATCAGCATTCGCTATACTGATTTTATCATTAGGGTAGTCATATGCCGAAAGTTCCTTTTCGACAATCTCTTTTTTGCCGACAAGAACTATTTCCACATCAAGTTCCTTTACCGCTCTTACAGACGCCTCGACAGGCGCCATAGGAGCATTGTCACCACCCATTGCATCTACTATAATCTTCATCTTTCCTCCGACTATTTCACATCAGTCATAACAAGGCTGAATTTCCCTCTGAATACTTCGTTCATATTTGCCTTTATGACAACACGAACGATATATCCTCCGTCTTTTACTCTCATAACGTCCGACTTGGCAATCAATCTTTCACCTGCGTGTGCCTCGTGCATATATTTCACATTTGCTACTTTCACCAGTGCCGCCTTCGCGTCAATAACGCTTAGTGCCAAATTTTCTGCAAAAGCATATATACACTGTCCTTTTATTATGTCAGTACCGTCAAAGGTCATCGTATCATCGGTTTTAAGCACCGATATTCCGTCATGATACAAGTTAAGGTCAAGCACTTCGCCAACCGCTGTATCCGCTACCAAACCTTCTTCCGCCACCGACTTTATTCTTTCACGATATTCTGCTATACCAAGTTCCGCTCTGTCAAAACGAATAGTGGACACGCTCACGTTACAAGCCTGTGCAAGTTCTTCGTCTTTCAAAAACGGATTTTGTTTTATTTTTCTGAGCAAATACTCATGACGTTTCTTTTTCAATATTGTTCTTGTCACTTTCAAGCGTTCCTTTCTATGTTTTTCGACATTTTATTAATTATTGTTAGTAGTAGGTACTAAATCAATAACCTCAATGATTATATACTATCGTTAATAACTTTGCAATATTTTCTTGCAAATAAACATAAACATTGTACAATATGTTTAAATATATTGTTCTAATATGTTCATAATTACCCAATAGATACAAAATATTGTGCTGTGCAGTCTGTTTAACACCTGCTACCAACACCATATTGTATCCGTAAATCATCATTTTTTATGATTATAAACGCAAAAACAGACAAAACAATAATGTTTTGTCTGTTTTTATATTGTATTTTATAGGATTATTTGTCTGAATTGTCACATTTCTTGTAACAGAAGTCACAATTATTTTCAAGCGGTGCTTCACCCTTTTTGCTTCTGTAATCGTTGATTGCAGACTGAATAGCCTCTTCAGCAAGAACAGAGCAGTGAATTTTTTCTTTCGGAAGTCCGTCAAGTGCCTCCATAACCGCTTTATTTGTAAGAGCAAGTGCCTCGTCAACAGTCTTACCCTTAACCATTTCAGTTGCCATTGAACTTGTTGCAATAGCCGCACCGCAACCGAATGTCTTGAACTTAACGTCTTTTATAACATCGTCTTGAATATCCATATATATCTTCATAATATCACCGCACTTTGCATTGCCGACTTCACCGACTGCATTTGCGTTGTCTATCTGACCTACATTTCTTGGATTTGAGAAATGGTCCATAACTTTTTCGCTGTACATAATTAATTATCTCCTTTCTCTACACCTTCATATAAAGGTGACATATCTCTTAATCTTTGTATAATCGGAGGAAGTACCTCTACTACGTAATCAACGTCCTCCTCTGTTGTTTCATCGCCTACACTGAGTCTTAGCGAACCGTGAGCAATTTCGTGAGGTAAACCTATTGCAATAAGAACGTGTGACGGATCAAGCGAACCCGACGCACAAGCACTTCCGCTTGACGCCGCAACCCCTTTCATATCAAGCATCATCAATATTGATTCGCCCTCAACATATTGGAATGAGAAGTTTACATTGTTGCAAAGTCTGCCCTCATCCTCAGGACCGTTAAGACGGCAATAAGGAATATTCTTTCTGATACCCTCAATCAATCTGTTACGCATTTTCTTTGCGTGTTCGATATTTTCATCAAGGTTTTCCGTTGCAAGTTCAAGTGCCTTTGCAAGACCTGCTATGCCTGCTAGATTTTCCGTTGCTGCTCTCTTTCCTCTTTCCTGTCCTCCGCCGTGAATAAGGTTGTCTATTCTTATACCGTTTCTGATGTACAACATTCCGACACCCTTAGGACCATGGAACTTATGTGCAGAAAGTGAAAGCAAGTCAACACCTAAATCCTGCAAATCTATCTTCATATGTCCGATAGCCTGTACTGCGTCCGTATGGAAAATAACTCTGTGTTTCTTTGCAATTTCCGCAATTTCCTTGATTGGCTCAACCGTTCCGATTTCATTGTTAGCCGTCATTATTGAAATAAGTATTGTATTGTCCTTTATAGCGTCCTCAACAGCTTTCGGACTTACAAAACCGTATTCGTCAACATCAAGATAAGTAACTTCAAAACCATGCTTTTCAAGATATTCGCAAGTGCTTAAAATTGCGTGATGTTCGATTTTGCTTGTTATAATGTGGTTGCCCTTCGACTTGTTTGCAAGTGCAATACCTTTTATCGCCCAGTTGTCAGCCTCGCAACCGGAACCAGTAAAATAAATTTCGTTTACGTTTTTTGCATTAAGACTTTTCGCAACGCTCTCTCTAAGCTTATAAAGTGCCTGTTCGGCATCTCTGCCTATTTTATAGAATTTCGATGACGCATTGCCGTATATATCTGTATAATATGGCATCATTGCATTAAGAACTTCTTTTTTAAGGCTTGTAGTAGCATTGTTGTCCATGTATACTGAATTCATTAAAATCATCTCCTGTATTAAAGTTGAACATTTGAATAACTGTTCAAACATATTTTACTTTATATTTCCTACTTTGTCAATAGGTTTTGTAGATTTTCTTTCTTCTATTCTATACAAAATTTATGTCTGTTTTACATCATTGCTTTATTTAATATTCCAATTTTATTTATTGCTATACTTCTTATTTTGAGATATAATATATATTAACAATGTAATTTTGAGGAGATAAAAATGAACATTACCGGTATTATAACAGAATACAATATTTTTCACAACGGACACAAATATCAAATTGACGAAATAAAAAAACATTCGGACGCAGTGGTTGCCGTAATGAGCGGCAGTTTTGTACAGCGTGGTGACGTTGCGATAACGGATAAATGGTCACGTGCAAAAACGGCACTTTCGGGCGGTGTTGACCTTGTTATTGAACTTCCTGTATGTTATGCATTAAATGCCGCACCGAATTTTGCTACAGGCGGTATTAATATTTTAAACGCACTCGGTGTTGTCAACAACATCTGTTTCGGCTCTGAATCAGGCAGTATCGATGAACTTATGTCTGCCGCAGAATTGCTTGAAAACGAAAACAGCGAAATATCCGAAAAAATAAAAAAATACGTTATGGGCGGTATGAGTTATCCAAACGCGCTCACAAAGGCATATTCCGCACTTATCCCGTCAGATATATTGTCTGAGCCAAACAACATTCTTGCAACGGAATATATTCGTGCATTAATCCGCTCTGACAGCAAAATCAAGCCTATGACCGTCAAACGTCACAAAGCAGGCTACCACGACAGAAATTTGTATCAAAATATAGCAAGTGCGACAAAACTCCGTGAAATGAACAGAAACAATGAAAATATAAATGACTTTATACCATATAAATTAGAAGATATTAATTGTGACATTCCGTACGACATATCGAATTTGGACAGTGCAATCATTTCAAAATTACGTCTTATGACCGCTGAAGATTTGCAAAATATCAGTGAAGTTACAGAGGGGATTGAAAACAGAATTTTAAGCAGTGCAAATATGTCATACAGTTTTGAAACCCTTGTCGAAAACGTTAAAAACAAGCGGTACACAACAAGCAAAATCAGACGTATGATAATCTCGGCTTTGATAGGCTTTACAAAGGATATATACTCCCCTATGCCACAGTATATCCGTATTCTCGGTATGAATAAGGTCGGTATGACGATTTTAAAACAGGCAAAAGGCATCTGCAAAGTTCCGATAATCACAAAAACAGCTGACTTTAAAGAACAAAGTCCGCAATTTAATCTTGATGTGCGTGCCACAAATATAGCAATGCTATGCAATCCCATACCGACACACCGCATCGGCAATTCGGATTTAAAGAAATCTCCTATTATAATGAAATAAAAATATTTTTTTCTTGCAGTTGAACGCATTTTTTTAATATTTTTTAATTTTTTTGTAAAATACCCTTGCACAGTATGTTAAATTCTGATAAAATATATGTAATGGTTACGAAAAATTTGTAATAATATTTACGAATGTTATTCGTTTAAATATTATTCTATAATCGAAAGGATTGATATTTAATAATGGATAGAACTATACTCATTATTGAGGACGAACAGAAAATTAATGATATTCTTGCATTTTCACTTGGCAAAGACGGTTATAAGACTTTGTCTGCATTTGACGGCGTAAAAGGTCTTGAAATGGCACTTAAAGAAAACCCTGACCTAATTTTACTTGATGTAATGCTACCCGGAATGGACGGTTTTGAAGTATGTCGAAAAGTTCGTGAAAAATCACAAGTTCCTATTATTATGCTTACTGCCCGTGAAGACGAAGTTGACAAAGTTTTAGGGCTTGAGCTTGGTGCGGACGACTACATAACAAAGCCGTATTCAATGCGTGAACTTACCGCAAGAGTTAAAGCCAACCTAAGAAGAAGTACGGCGCAGCCTGTTGTTGAGGAAGAACCTGAAAATCAAAACACAATTAATTCGGGTGAGCTTTCAATCAATGTTGAAAGATACGAAGTTGCTAAGAACGGCGAAATTATCGACATAACACTTCGCGAATTTGAACTTCTTAAATTCCTTGCCATGCAGCCGGATAAGATTTTTTCACGTGAGAAATTGCTTGAAAATGTATGGGGTTACGAATATTATGGCGATGTTCGTACTGTCGATGTTACGGTAAGACGTCTTAGAGAAAAAATCGAAGATGATCCGAGTATGCCTAAATACATTATCACAAAACGCGGCGTAGGCTACTATTTTAACAAATAATATTGAACTCATACACCCGAAACATTAATTTGTTTTGGGTGTTTTGTAGTATTTAAGTATTTATTATAGAAAGGTTTTTATTTTATGTTTAAAAGTATACGTTGGAAAATAACAGTTATATTTGTACTTCTTGTACTCGCCACGGAACTATTTATAGGCGGTTTCAATATTTTAGGCGTTATGAAACATTATCACGATGATTTTTCAAACAGCATTAATGAGGTATTCACCGAAGATATTAAAAACGACCTCCTTGCCGCCGCAAACGAAATAAGTATTCCTGCCGAAAGTACGGATACATCTATTGTTATAGAAGAAAATTCCCAAAGCAATATTAATTTAATCAACAATATCCTATCTTCCCACTCAGGCAAACTCGGAATTACATCATCAAGATATTACAATATTGTTGACGGTTCATCGGGCGAGATTTTATTTTCATCAAACGGCTCTACAACCACCGACGCAACTCCGTCACTTATGAATGCCCTAAACGGTACGGAATCGAAAGAAACAAAGCTTACTCAAAGCTATATGGACTACGCATTTCCGTTACACAACGGTGACGCGGTAAAGTATGTTATATACATCAAAGATACTTGCCAAATGCAAAACAGTGTAACCCACAGTATGGTGACAATTCTTTTGATTTTATTGTTGGTATCTCTTATTATATCCTCAATCGCGGGAAGTATTATTTCAAAGTCTATCACCGACCCTATCAAACAGCTTTCGGTACAGGCAAAAAAACTTGCGGCAGGTGATATAAACGCACTTCAAAAATCAGATTCAAAAGATGAAATTGCCGACCTTACAAACTCGCTTATCAATCTTGCTCACACAAGAAAGCAGTCCTCCGACCAAGCAAAAGGCGAAAAAATTAAGGTTGAAACCATTCTTCAAAATATGAATGACGGCATTATTGCATTTGACTTAAAAGGCAATCTTATCCATTTTAACCGTGAAGCAAAGAAACTTCTTAACCGTCAGTATCTTGACGATATTAGATTTGACCGTTTCTTTAAAGAAATCAATGCAAACATCACGCTTGGTGATTTGCTTTATATGAATCCCGACGGTTCTGTCGAACGTGAAATCAAGCTTGCAAACCAATATTTACGTTTAAACTTTGCACCGTTCAAGGCTGATAACAAAGTCGGCGGTATCATTGTCGTTATACACGATGTTACAAAGCAGGAAAAACTTGAGCAGTCACGTCGTGACTTTGTTGCGAACGTGTCGCACGAACTTCGTACACCGCTTACAACAATCAAGTCTTACTCCGAAACACTTGCCGATATGCCCGATGTTGACAGAGAATTGCAAGTACGTTTTCTCGACGTTATCGCATCCGAATCTGACAGAATGGCAAGAATTATAAGCGACCTGCTTACCCTATCGGAGCTTGACGAAAACCAAACATTCACAAAACCGCCGGAGCCAATCGACATTCGTCAAATGCTTGAATCAATCGTTGAGCGTATGTCGCTTACGGCAAAGAAGAAAAATCAGACTTTGACATATCACCCTATTAACGAAGTGCCTATTATATCCGGCGATCACGACGGTTTGGAACGCGTTATTATAAATATCGTCAGCAACGCGATGAAATATACACGCGAGGGCGGTACTATCGAAGTATATTCAAGCAAGGTTTATAACGACATTTGTATCAAAGTAGCCGATAACGGTATCGGAATACAAGAAGATAAACTTCCGCACATTTTCGACCGTTTCTACCGTGTAGACAAGGCACGTTCGCGTGACACAGGCGGTACAGGTCTCGGTCTTGCCATTGCAAAACAAACGCTTGAATCATCATTTAACGGTAAGATTAAAATATCAAGTGAATTCCACAAAGGAACTGAAGTAACTATCACTATTCCTGTCAGTGAATAAGGAGGCTTGTTGAAGTGAAACGTTTTCCTATAAAAGTTATTTTACTTTCATTGTTTATAGTAATAAACCTGACCGTTATTTGTACATTCCCCTCTTCTATGTCCGATAACGATTCTGAAGAGGTTGTAAACAATCTTGTTACTTTTTTGAACAAAAACGATATAACCGTTTCTCCGACAATTATCGATAAAGAAACAAAAAAAGTTTCTTCTGCCACACTGCAAAATTTTATTGAAGACAGAGATGCTTTTGCAAAAAATATTTTAGGATCAAAAAAAGAAGTAACAAAAAACGGCGAAACATACACAACAAATGAAAATCAAGTTATTTTTGACGGCAATAAGTTTTCTTTTGTACCGAAAACACCTGTTGCATTGTCCGAAACGCACGGCATAGATGCGGTTAATGCCTCAAAGAAAGGTAAAAAAATCGCCGCTTATTACGGTTTCGACAGCCAAAACGCTTTGATTGTTTCATCTGATGACAACGGAAAATATCATATTTTTATGACTTACACAATAGAAAATTTACCTGTCTTTAATGACTATATGACATTTGATATAACTTCCGCCGGTCTTATGGGTTTTAGCGGTGTATGGTTTACGCAAAATTCACTCGGTGAATATCGTAATGCAAAAAGTGTTACCGACGCTCTGCTTGAATTTTCAGCAAGTAAAGATAAGCCTAATAAAAAAATCGAAATAAGTGATATTACACTCGGATATAATATCGTTGATTTTGACACCTCCCCTACCGAACTTCAGCCCGTATGGAGAATAACATTGAAAGACGGCTCAAAATATTATATAAACGCATAAAAAATGCACATCTGACAGATGTGCATTTTCTTTATTATTACTCAAACAAAATATCTTTCTTCTCTAACAATTCATCATTTTCAAGAACATCTTTTTCAAACTTTTCAACACCCAAGCGGTCTATCGCAACGCCAAGACGTTCTTTTTGATTTGCGTTAAGTTTAAACCAAATCATTGTCTTTTCAAGTATCGGTGCAATTTCTTCTTCCGAAACGAACTTTGAAAGCGGTGTACCCATTCTTGATTTTTTACCCCATGTACCGCCTACATATATTTGATAAACGACTTCATTATGCGGTTTCACTGCCTTAAACGGACATTTGCTTTCACTGCACACTCCGCAAGTCTTACAGACATTTTCATCTATAACCATTTTACCGTCAACAAGTTTAGCGGCTTTTGACGGACATGATTTTTCAATCATACAAACCTTACAGCCTTTGCAATCTTCCGAATTGTACTTAGGTATTCTGTGTCCCTCGATACCAAAATCGTTCAACGCAGGCTTTACGCAACTGTTCGGACAGCCGCCTATACCGATTTTAAACTTATGCGGCAATTTTATATCAGCCCAGCCTATGTAATATTCATCATAAAGTTTTGCGGCAAGTGCGTGAGTGTCATAATTGCCGTAAACACAAGTTGTACCTTTACATGATGTAATCGGTCGGATTTTATTTCCTGTTCCGCCGAATTTAAGTCCGTGACTTTCGGCATAATCAATCGCGTCTTGTACGTTTTCATACGGAATACCCTGAATTTCAAGTCCAAGACGTGTTGTAGGAATTACTTTACCGTTACCGAATTTACTTGATATTTCCGATACGGTTTTTAAATCGTCCGGAGAAAATACAGTTCCGCGCGGTACAATTCTTCCCGAAAAATTTTCAGTACCTCTGTTAATCAAAAAGCCTTTTCCCTTTACCTCCGCTATCTGTGCAGGTTTCAATTTTGCCATACAAACACCTCTCTCATTTTCTCTTATAAAATTACAATAATTTTATCACGGCACAAATTTCTTGTCAATCAATATTCGGCTTAATCTAAATTTTTTCCATAGAAAAAGCATAGTTGATAATTATTTCCCAAATTATCTCTATGCTTTTTTTACTATTTCACTTTGATATTAACCGTTGCATTTGTTCCTATGATATTTTCAAGCGGTATATCGGAATTTACCAACTTTATCTTAATCGGTATAAGCTGAGTTGTTTTTGTGTATGTACCGGAAGTTGAGAAACTTGTTGTCTGTCCCGTAAGTGCATTATTTGTAATGCTGTTCACCTGCGTTACAATGCCCTAAAATTTTTGTGAACCGTATGCGTCAAGCGTTACTTTGACCGACTGACCTTCTTTTATTTTGGTTATATCCGTTTCTTCGATATTCGCACCGATATACATATCGTATGTATTTGCCACATAACCCATAACATCTGTTGTAAGAACATAGTCACCCCTCTCGTCGTCAACTTCTATGAACTTTCCGTTTGACGGCGATTTAATATACGGACCGCCGTCCACACGTCCCAATATCTCGCCTGACCCAACGTATTTGCCGACATAGGCATTAAACTTAAGTATCGGTGACGTGAAGTTTCTCATATACTGAATAAATGCCTGTATGTCACCTATATCAACCACACTTTTTACAGCAAGATAACCGCCCAAAATACATACAACGACATATCCGAGATTGCCGATAAACTGCATCATCGGTTGCATTATACTTGAGAAAAACTGTGATTTCCAAGCCGAATCACAAAGTTCCTCATTGATTTCTTCAAAGTCGTGTATGCTGTCGACTTGTTTGTTAAACGCCCTTATGACATTATGACCGCCGTACATTTCTTCGACTTGACCGTTAAGTTTGCCGAGCGATACCTGTTGTGCAACGAAAAAGCCTTGTGACTTCTTTATTAATATCGTTTGTCGTATGCGTTATAAGTGACGCGGTAGAGAATTTATCAAATTCGGCATTTGAGAACAGTTCCACCTTTTTATACATGTCTTTTCGCATATCTCTTGAAACCTTAGCCGCAACATTTGCCGCAAGATAGACTTCCACTCCGTAATTGTCAATACAGTTTACTTAATATTTTATGGTTTTGATAAAAAAAATAACAGCACATCAAAAGTGCTGTTATTTTCATAATTTTTTAGTGTTTGCCGTGGCATTTACCTGCCATGGCACAGTTGCTGCAACCGCAGCCACAGGAGGATTTGCCCTTCTTTTTATCTTTTATCATCTTATTGATGATAAGTACAACTACCGCAACAAGTGCAATACACACAATTATTGTAGATAAATTATTCATTAACCATGTCATTTTAAAACCCTCCTTATATTATTTCTCTAATTATGAATTACGTATTATGCTGATACTGATCTTTGAGTCTTTAAAGTGTTTGATTCTTTATAAGGCTTAAACAGCATATAGCAGATAAATGCAATTATAGCGATTGCAAATATAAGACCGATTACGTTTACACTGCCCGTAACAAGCAAACCTATTTGATAAATTACAAGTGCTATTGCGTAAGCGAATACACACTGATAGCCGATTGCGAATGCAGTCCACTTAGCGTTATTCATTTCACGCTTGATAGCTCCCATTGCGGCGAAACAAGGTGCGCAAAGCAGGTTGAATACAAGGAATGAATATCCGCTGATTGGGATAAAGTTCTGAGCCATATTCTGATAAACAGTACCGTCGCCTGCACCGTAAAGAATACCCAATGTACCAACGATATTTTCCTTAGCAACAAGACCTGTAATTGATGCAACTGTTGCTTGCCAGTTACCCCAGCCAAGAGGAGCAAATATCCAAGAAATTGCTTTACCGATTGTTGCAAGAATTGAGTAGTCGATTTGATCTTCTGTAAGCATTGTGAATGCTCCGTCTACAAAACCGAAGTATGTCGTAAACCATACAAGGATTGTTGAAAGAAGAATAATTGTTCCGGCTTTCTTAATGAATGACCAGCCTCTTTCCCACATTGAACGAAGTAGGTTTATAACTGTAGGCATATGGTATGCAGGAAGTTCCATAACGAACGGAGCAGGATCGCCCGCAAACATCTTTGTCTTCTTTAGCATAATACCCGAAATGATAATTGCAGCCATACCGATGAAGTATGCTGATGTAGCAACCCAAGCCGAACCGCCGAAGATAGCACCGGCAATCATTGCAATAAACGGAGTCTTAGCACCGCAAGGTATAAATGTTGTTGTCATTATAGTCATTTTTCTGTCACGGTCATTTTCGATAGTTCTCGATGCCATAATACCCGGAACACCGCAGCCTGTACCGATAAGAATAGGGATAAATGATTTACCCGAAAGACCAAACTTACGGAATACTCTATCCAATACGAATGCAATACGAGCCATATAACCGCAAGCTTCAAGGAATGCAAGCAAGATGAACAATACAAGCATTTGTGGTACGAAACCAAGTACGGCACCGACACCGGCAACTATACCGTCAAGGATAAGTCCCTTTAGCCAATCTGCACAGTTGATTGCGTCAAGTCCGTTTTCAACAAGTACAGGGATACCCGGTACCCATACACCGTAATCGGCAGGATCAGGTTCTGCACATTCGTACTTATCATAAACGCCAACCGAGTCAAGAAGATCATCATATGTAGCAGTATCTTCTTCATCAGCCATTGTTTCTTCATCGACTACTGTATATTCGATTTCATTAATGTTTTTTACATCTTCAACAAATGCAGCAAGTTCTGTCTTAGCAACTTCAGGATCAAAATCTTCTGATTCTGTATCAAGTGCCTCTGCAACTGCGTCTGTATCAATACCCTGTTCGCTTGCCGCGTCAATATAACCGTTTACTATATCTGACGCACTTGTGAATTCGTCAGCAGCCTCTGTGTAAGCAGATGAACCGATACCGAACAAATGCCAACCGTCACCGAACAATCCGTCGTTTGCCCAGTCTGTGGCACTTGAACCTACTGTTACCATTGCTATGTAATATACAAGGAACATTACAACTGCGAATATCGGAAGTCCCAACCATCTGTTTGTAACAATTCGGTCAATCTTATCAGATGATGAAAGCTTACCGGCACTCTTCTTTTTATAACAGCCCTTAATAAGTTCTGCTATGTAAACATATCTGTCGTTTGTTATGATACTTTCTGCGTCATCGTCAAGTTCATCCTCTGCCGCTTTAATATCATTTTCAATATGTGACAATTTTTCCTGCGGAATATTAAGTTGTGCAAGCACCTTTTCGTCACGTTCAAAAATCTTTATTGCATACCATCTCTGTTGTTCTTCCGGCATATCATGAAGAACAGCCTCTTCGATATGTGCTATTGCGTGTTCAACAGGACCCGAGAACTCGTGCTTTGGAATTGTCTTACCGTTTTTAGCGGCTGAAACAGCTTCTTCGGCAGCTTCCGTAATACCTGTACCCTTTAGAGCAGATATTTCAACAACTTTACATCCAAGCTGACGGGATAGCTCCTGAATATTAATCTTATCGCCGTTTTTCTTGACAATATCCATCATATTGACTGCGATAACAACCGGAATACCCAATTCTGTAAGCTGAGTTGTAAGATATAAGTTTCTTTCAAGGTTTGTACCGTCTACAATATTAAGTATTGCGTCAGGTCTTTCGCCGATAAGATAATTTCTTGCAACAACTTCTTCCAATGTATATGGAGAAAGTGAATAAATACCCGGAAGGTCAGTGATGACAACACCGTCATGTTTCTTTAATTTACCTTCTTTTTTCTCGACCGTAACACCCGGCCAGTTACCTACGAATTGATTAGAACCTGTAAGAGCATTAAATAGTGTTGTCTTACCGCAGTTCGGGTTACCCGCAAGGGCAATTCTTACATTCATTCTTAAATTCCTCTCTTTCACAATTTAATTCAGTACATTAATGAATATACCAAAATTATTCAACTTCAATCATTTCTGCGTCGGCTTTTCTTAATGAAAGCTCATAACCTCTTACTGTGACCTCAATCGGATCACCAAGCGGTGCAACCTTACGAATATGCACTTCAGCACCTCTTGTGATACCCATATCCATAATTCTGCGTTTTACCGCACCTTCACCGTGCAATTTGACTACCTTTACAGTATCGCCGATTGCTGCCTGTTTAAGTGTTTTCATTTTCGCTGTACCTCCCTTTAATTAAATCATAATTTTTTGTGCCAGTTCGTTGCTGATTGCAACTCTGGTTTCTTTTACATTTACAATTACGTTTCCGCCAAGTTTACTGATTATCTTGACGTGTCCTCCAACAACAAAACCAAGATTTTCAAGATGTTTTTTTACTTCCGGCTTTCCGCCAATCTTTTTAATTATGTTGTCTTCATCAACATCTACCAGTGTTAAAGGCATCATAAATTTACCTCCGTTCTGGTTAGCATTCGTATAAATAAAAACTAACCCCAAGAATATAGTTTTTGGTTAGCACTTTCTAACCATTAGTTAGTTTATCAAAACTAACCTTTCTTGTCAAGTGTATATGTCATATCTTTTTTACGCATCAACTTTAAAAATTGTTGTTCACTTTGCACAAAATGTTGTATCCCGCCTTATTTTTGCTCATTTTTTATTCGTCCCTAAAATTTGTTAGCCTGATCTTACTGTTTTAACCTAAAAAAATATCGGAATTTTTTTTAAAATATTCAATATATTTTTTGACAATCGCAATTTATTGTGATATAATATCTTTACTACTACAATATGTACACATTTTCACACAGAAAGGTGTTAAACTATGATAATCAAAGAGTCGGCCGAAAACTATTTGGAGGCCATACTTATGTTAAAGAACAAAAACGGTTATGTTCGCAGTATTGATGTTGCTCATCATCTTAACTTCACAAAACCGAGCGTATCCGTTGCAATGAAATCCTTTCGTGAAGAAGGCTATGTTACCGTTGATACCGACGGCAATATCACTCTTACCGACAAAGGTATGGAGATTGCTCAAAAAATCTATGAACGTCACCAGGTTATTGCTAAGGCTCTTATCGCCCTCGGTGTCGATGAAGAAACTGCGTATGATGACAGTTGTAAAATAGAGCATGATTTAAGTGATATTACTTTTCAGAAAATCAAAGAATATTTTCTTAGTCACACAAATGAAAATATATGATTTGTTTTAGCAATATTATCTAAATTATTTTGTCTTTTATCTGCTTATTAATGTACTTCGACAAATCTCATACCAATATAGTATGAATCGTTGACAAAAGTATGTTTAATATGGTATAATCAACGTGGTTAGAAACAGCTAACTATACAGTAAAAACTTACTTTTAGCTAACTTTTTGCTAACTGTAAAACACTATCAGTTCACAACTGTTTACAAAACAGTTGAATATATTATGGGAGGTCAAAACAAATGACAGATTTCGAACAATGGAAAGGATTTGAACAAGGTAAATGGTGCGATGATATCGACACTCGTGATTTCATCCAGAAGAACTACACACCATATGATGGCGACGAGTCATTCCTTGCAGGTCCAACAGACGCAACAAACAAGCTATGGGGTAAACTTCAAGAGCTTCAGAAGCAAGAAAGAGCTAAGGGCGGCGTACTTGATATGGATACTCATATCGTTACCGGTATCAACGCTCATAAGCCAGGATATATTGACGAAAGCATGAAAGACCTTGAAAAGATAGTAGGTCTACAGACAGACAAGCCTCTTAAGCGTGCATTTATGCCTTTCGGTGGCATTAAGATGGCAGAAGAAGCTTGCAGCACATACGGTTATGAGCCGGACCCTGAACTTCACAAGATTTTCACTCAGTATCACAAGACACATAACCAAGGTGTTTTTGATGTATACACACCTGAAATGCGTGCAGTTCGTAAGAACAAGATTATTACAGGTCTGCCTGACACATACGGCCGTGGCAGAATCGTAGGCGACTATCGTAGAGTTGCTCTTTACGGTATTGATATGCTTATCGCAAAGAAACAAGAAGATTTCGTTGAATGCCAAAGTGAATCAATGTTTGAAGATGAAATTCGTCAACGTGAAGAAATCACAATGCAAATCAACGCTCTTAAAGAAATGAAGACAATGGCTGAATCATACGGATTCGATATTTCAAAGCCTGCTAAGGACGCAAGAGAAGCTTGCCAATGGCTATACTTCGGTTATCTTGCAGCTATCAAGACACAGAACGGTGCTGCAATGAGTGTTGGTAGAGTATCAACATTCCTTGATATTTATATCCAACGTGACCTTGACAACGGTACTCTAACAGAAGAAGAAGCTCAAGAACTTATCGACCATATGGTTATGAAGTTCCGTATGGTTAAGTTCGCTCGTATTCCATCATACAACGAACTATTCTCAGGTGACCCGGTTTGGGCTACACTTAATGTTGGCGGTAAAGGTGTTGACGGCAGATCAATGGTTACAAAGAACGACTTCCGTTTCCTTCACACATTGGAAAACATGGGTCCTTCACCTGAACCAAACCTAACAGTTCTTTACTCATCAAAGCTTCCTGAAGCATTCAAGCGTTATGCTGCTGCTATTTCAGTTCGTACAAGCTCAATTCAATACGAAAACGATGACGTTATGCGTGTTACTTGGGGTGACGACTACGCTATCTGCTGCTGCGTATCTGCAACACAAACAGGTAAAGAAATGCAATTCTTCGGTGCAAGAGCTAACCTCGCTAAGTGTCTTCTATACGCTATCAACGGTGGTATGGACGCAAGAACAAAGGTACAAGTCGGCCCTGAATACAGACCAATCACTTCTGAATATCTTGATTATGATGAAGTTCTTGACAAGTATGACAAGATGATGGATTGGCTTGCAAGAGTTTATGTACGTACACTAAACGTAATTCACTATATGCACGACAAGTATTACTATGAAGCAGCTGAAATGGCTCTTATCGATACAGATGTACGTCGTACATTCGCAACAGGTATCGCAGGTTTCTCACACGTTGTTGACTCACTTTCAGCTATTAAGTACGCTAAGGTTAAGACAGTTCGTGACGAAAACGGCATTGTAGTTGACTTTGAAACAGAAGGCGACTTCCCTCGTTACGGTAACGATGATGACCGTGCTGACGAAATCGCAGTATGGCTACTAAAGACATTTATGGCTAAGATTAAGAAGTGCCACACATATCGTAACTCAGAGCCTACAACATCAATCCTTACAATCACATCAAACGTTGTTTACGGTAAGGCTACTGCATCACTTCCTGACGGACGTAAAGCAGGTGAACCACTTTCACCGGGTGCTAACCCATCATACGGTGCAGAACAAAACGGTTTGGTTGCATCACTTAACTCAGTTGCTAAATTGCCATATGAGTATGCTCTTGACGGTATTTCAAATACACAAACAATTAACCCTGACGCTCTTGGTCACGAAGAATCAGAACAGGTTACAAACCTTGTAAACGTTCTTAACGGTTACTTTGATCAAGGTGCTCACCACCTAAACGTTAACGTATTCGGTAAAGAAAAGCTTATCGACGCTATGGAACATCCTGAAAAGGAAGAATACGCTAACTTTACAATCCGTGTATCAGGTTACGCAGTTAAGTTTATCGACCTTACTCGTGAGCAACAGCTTGACGTTATCTCAAGAACTTGTCACGCATCAATGTAATTTGATATGATAGGACACATTCATTCAACTGAAAGTTTTGGTGCCGCTGACGGACCCGGCGTAAGATTTATAGTCTTTATGCAAGGATGCCATATGCGGTGCCGCTACTGTCATAATCCGGATACCTGGAAAATGGACGGCGGAGATGAAGTAACTGCCGATGAGATTTTAAAACGTGCATTGCGTTTTAAACCTTATTGGGGTAAAGACGGCGGTATTACCATAAGCGGCGGCGAACCGTTATTACAAATTGATTTTGTAATTGAATTGTTCAAAAAAGCTAAAGAGCTTGGTATTAATACTTGTATTGATACTGCCGGTAATCCTTTCACAAAGGAAGAACCTTTCTTCAGCAAGTTTGAAGAACTTATGAAATATACCGATTTACTGCTTCTTGATTTGAAAGAAATCAACCCTGCCCGCCATAAAGACCTAACAGGTTTTGATAATTCAAATATTATCGAAATGGCAAAGTATCTTTCTGAAATCAATAAGCCTGTTTGGATAAGACACGTTCTTGTTCCCGAACACAGCGATTTTGATGAAGATTTAGACGCTTTGGGTGATTTTATTGATACACTTTCAAATGTAGACCGTGTAGAGATTTTACCTTATCATACACTTGGTAAATTCAAGTGGGAGAACTTAGGTATTCCTTACACTTTGGAAAGTATATCTCCCCCATCTGCCGAACGCATTGAAAATGCTAAACAGCGAATTCACGCAGGTATCAGAAAACAGTAATATATAAGACGGAGCATATGCTCCGTCTTTTTTGTTGCTATTAAAACGATTGGGTATTGTTGTTCATTATAACACCCCAAACTTTTACGCATAAAAAAAGCCGTACAGCTTTAATCTGTACGGCTCATATTTAGCTATAAATTCAATTATTTAATAACTCTGACTCTTATAACAGCGTCAATTTGATTTAGCTTTTCAATAGCTTCTGCAGGGATTGCGTGGTCAGTATTGATGATTGTATATGCAAGCTCACCCTTTGACTTATTAATCATATCTGAGATATTCACACTTGAAAGTGCCTCTGTAAACTTAGCGATAACATTCGGAATATTTTTATGTGCAATAGCAATTCTTCCGATATTGTCTTCAGGAAGTGAACAATTCGGGAAGTTTACCGAATTTAGGATATTACCGTTTTCAAGGTAATCAGCCAATTCCTGAGCAGCCATAACTGCACAGTTATCTTCTGATTCGGCAGTTGACGCACCAAGGTGAGGAATGTTTATAATACCCGGTTGGTTGACTGTTTCACTGTCAGCAAAGTCAACAACGTACTTAGCAACCTTACCGTCAGCCAAAGCCTTTTTAATATCCGCATTATTTACAAGACCGCCTCTTGCAAAGTTAAGAATTATAACACCGTCTTTCATTTGTGCGATTGTTTCGGCGTTAATTGTATTTCTTGTTGAATCCATTAGCGGAACGTGAATTGTTATGTAATCTGCCGCCGCATAAACTTCTTCAGGGCTGTTAGCCTTTTTAACGTGTCTTGAAAGTTTTAAAGCAGAGTCAACCGACAAATAAGGGTCATATCCGATAACTTCCATACCCAAAGCATAAGCCGCATTTGCAACAAGAATACCGATAGCACCCAAACCGATTATACCAAGAGTCTTGCCCTTAATTTCGCAGCCTGCGAAGTTTGACTTACCCTTTTCAACCTGCTTGTCAACGTCATCGCCGGTAAGTGTATTTGCCCAAGCGACACCGCCGATAACATCTCTTGATGCCAACAACATACCTGCAATAACCAATTCCTTAACAGCATTTGCGTTTGCACCCGGAGTATTGAATACTACGATACCCTTTTCACTGCACTTGTCAATCGGAATATTGTTTGTTCCCGCACCTGCTCTTGCAACTGCCTTTAGTGATTCAGGCAATTCCATATCGTGCATTTTAAAACTTCTAAGAATGATACCGTCTGCGTCAACATTGGCATCATCAGTTATTTTATAATTATCGTTAAGCTGGTCAAGACCACATTTAGCTATCTTATTAAGTGTCAATATATTGAACATTGTCTAATCTCCTTTTCATTTATATAAAACACCCGAATAGCTTCGGGTGTAATATAATTACATATTCTCTGACTCGAATTTCTTCATAAATTCGACTAATTTCTCTACTCCCTCTACAGGCATAGCATTGTAAATGCTTGCTCTCATACCGCCGACTGTTCTGTGACCCTTTAGGTTTACAAAACCGGCAGCTTTTGCCTCTGCAACGAACTTAGCATCAAGTTCTTCATTACCTGTTACAAACGGTGCGTTCATAAGTGAACGATCCTCCGGAACTACTGTACCCTTGAACATCTTTGATGAATCAAGATAATCATAAAGAATTTTAGCTTTCTTTTCGTTGATTTCCTGAAGTGCCTTAACTCCGCCTTGTTCCTTTATCCATTCAAGAACAAGCTTTAGTACATATATTCCGTATGTCGGAGGAGTATTGTACATTGAGCCGTTGTCGGCATGTGTCTTATAGTCAAGCATTGTAGGAGTAATATCCATTGCGTCGCCTATAAGGTCCTCACGAACGATTACAAGTGTTACACCTGCAGGGCCAAGATTTTTCTGTGCACCGGCAAACAGTAAACCGAACTTTGAAACGTCGATTTCCTCTGACATTACGCATGATGAAATATCTGCGATAAGAGGAACGTCGCACTGTGGAAGTTCTGTATATCTTGTTCCGTAAATTGTGTTGTTGTAGCAGATATAGAAGTAATCTGCATCGTTTGAAAATGTTGATTTATCAAGCTTTGGTATGTATGAAAAAGTTTTATCGGCAGAAGATGCAACTCTGTTGACTGTAATGTATCTTTCAGCCTCGGCAGCTGCTTTCTTCGCCCACTGACCTGTTATAACATAATCAGCTTTCTTATTCTTGGACGCAAGATTTAGCGGAATCATAGCAAATTGTGTTGAACCGCCGCCTTGCAAGAACAATACTTTGTAATTATCAGGAACGTGCATAAGTTCTCTTACAAGAGCTTCAGCACTGTCGATAATATCTTGATAGTCCTTAGATCGGTGGCTCATTTCCATAACGGACATACCGCTTGTACCGTACTCCAGCATTTCAGTTTGCGCCTTCTTCAATACTTCCTCAGGCAGCATTGATGGTCCAGCTGAAAAGTTATAAACTCTACTCATTTTTTTTAGCCTCCAATATATATAATATACATATTATTATATATCAAAATTTCCTTTCCGTCAATACATATTGACCAAACTCCGATAAAAATTTAACATAATTTCTCTTTATTTTTACATCACTTTGTATAATTCTCTATTGCACTTGCGATTGCCCACGCAATTTTTGACTGATATTCGTCACTTGCAAGTTTTTTCTCCTCGTCCGGATTTGACAAAAAACCACATTCTACAAGTATTGCGGGCATAGGCGGATTTTTCATTAAAAATAATCGTTCATCTGCGGTCTTTACCGCGTGCATTTCCGCACCCGTCACCTCGCTCATTTTATTTTGAATACTTTTTGCAAGCCTCTCGATTTCGGGGTGATTTTTGTCGTAAAATATGTGCAGACCGCTCACTTTTTGGTCACCGAACGAATTCATATGTATGCTCACAAAAATATCTGCGTGACTGTTTTTCATAATATCTAACCGTTTGTTCATATCCGATACTTTCATTTTGCGAATAGTCTCGGCATTTTCGTCCTGTAAACCGCTGTCGCCGCTGCGTGTTAAAATCACTTCAAAGCCTTTGCTTTCAAGCACTTCCTGCAATTTCTGAACAATCGCAAGATTAATGTCCTTTTCCACCACTCCGCTCACACCCACCGCCCCACCGTCAGGCTCGCCATGTCCGGCGTCAAGCACAACCTTTATATCGGAACTTGAAAAGGTCTGTAACGTTTCATAATGTTTTATACCTATACCAATCGCAATACCCACAACCGCAAATAATACCGCTATCACAATATGTTTTCTTGTAAATATCATACTACCCCTCACCTTTCAAGTAAGAATAATACATTAATATGTGATAAACGGCATTGTTATACACAAAAACAGAGCAGACAAAACATTTCTATGCTTTATCTGCTCTCATATTATTTTCCTTCCAAAACGTCTTGAAAAGTTATTTTAGACATTTCATCTGCCAAAACTTTTTGTACTTTGTACAGCTTACGCTGAACTTTACATATGCCGTTATTTTTGCACGACTCGGGATTTTCCATACATTTATTTATCGCAATTTTGCCGTCTATCGTTTCAATCACGTCTTTAAGAGTTATCTCCGACGGCTTTTTATTCAAAACATATCCGCCGTTTACACCTCTGTACGATTTAATTATTCCGGCTTGAACGATTTTTCGTAAAATTTTTAAAGTAAACCTATACGGAATATCGTTTTTTTCGGCAATCGCTTTTGCCTCTATCTGTCTGTTTTCATCAGCCAACATAGCAATAATTCTAAGTGCATAATCTGCCTCTCTCGTTATTTTCATTGCTTTTCTGCCCCCTGACTGCTCTCCATAATTTCTAATATTTCCATAGCATACGAACGCGGAGTACGGCCGTGTATAACCTTGATTTTGTAATCGCAGTTATCATAAAACGGTTTTCTGTCGTCAAATCTTTTTTTGATGTTTTCAATGCTGTCCCGCTTTAAAAGCGGTCTTGTTTTTCTTGCTTCTTCAAGACGTTCCCGTATAACCGAAAAATCGGGCGACAGATTAAAAATAACACCTGTTTTTCTGAGATTTTCTATATTCCGTTTATTTAGTACAACGCCGCCGCCTGTTGCGATAACAACATTTTTCATTTCAGCCGCTTTTTTTATAACTTCACATTCAGTTTTTCTGAAATATTCTTCTCCGCACTTATCGAAAATTTCGTTAATTGTAATTCCCTCTTGTTCCACAATCATATCGTCCGTATCAACAAGATTATACTTTGAAATTTCAGAAATAGCCTTACTTATTTCGGTTTTACCCGTAGCCATAAAACCTGTAAGCACTATATTCATCTTCCGAAAACCTCCTTTTTGATTCTCTCACCCATATCGTCAGGAAGTTTTGTGTCTGTAAATAATTCATATGCAATAATTCCTTGATATATTAGCATACCAAGTCCGTTTAGAATTTTTGCACCGCGTTTTTCTGCCTCTTGCAAAAACAATGTTTTGTCGGGATTGTATATCATATCGACCGCCGCCGTATTTTCGTTTATAAACGATAAATCATTGATTTCTTCAATATTGTCAATCGGCATTACGTTTTCCTGCGGCTCCATACCTGCCGAGGTTGTATTTATGACTATATCAAATTCAAGCTTATCTATTTCAGTATTAACCTCAAATCCCGTACTCTTCAAAATATCCTCTGCAAGTGTCTTAGCCTTGCTCTTAGTTCTGTTCACAACAGTTATGCTTTTCGGCTTATTGTCAATTAATCTTATAAGCGTAGGACGCACCACACCGCCTGCACCTATTATAAGTATTCTGCTGTTTTCGATTTCAATACCCGCTTTTGTAAGTGCCATACAAAAGCCGTCCGCATCTGTATTATAGCCGTACAATTTACCGTCCCTATTTACTACCGTATTTACCGAACCAAGCTTTTTTGCACCGTCCGTTACAACGTCTATGTACTTCATAACTTCTACCTTATGCGGTGCTGTGACGTTAATTCCGCTTATTCCGAGTGCTCTCATACCGCCTATTGCATCCTTCAAATCTTCGGGTTTTACGCACCATGCTCCGTAAACATAGTTGTTATGTACGGTTTCGGATATGAAGTTGTGCATATTAGGTGAAAACGTATGCTCAACAGGATATCCGATTATTCCAAGCTGTTTTGTGTGTCCGTTTATTTCAAACATTATTTTATCTCCATTCATAAAGTATATATGGTATTATACCATAATTATATGAATTTGAATAGACTATTTTTTCGATTTAGACCTAAAAATAATCGACACCAAGAAACCGAACACAAGAGCTGCCGCAATACCGCCCGACGCTGCAGTTAAACCGCCTGTGAATATTCCCAAAAAGCCTTTTTCCGAAACGGCTTTTTCCACACCTTTGCAAAGATTATATCCAAACCCCGTCAGCGGAACGGTTGCACCGGCTCCCGCAAAATCAACCAACGGCTGATATATTTTTATAAGCTGTAAAAATACACCGACCACAACAAACGTAACCAAAATTCTTGCCGGAGTCAATTTTGTTTTGTCTATCAAAATCTGACCTACCGCACATATAAGACCGCCTACTATAAATGCCTTTAAATAGTCCATTTTTCTCCCTCCTAAATTTCTATTGCAACTGCGTGAGCGATTGCCGGAATACTCTCGCCCTGTTCTATAATCATAGGATTCATCAACGCACCGGTCGCCATAACAAGCACCTTACTTAGATTATGTCTTTTAAGTTCTCTGTACACATATCCGCAAAAAACACTGCCGCAGCAACCGCAACCGCTGCCGCCTGCGTGAACGTCCTGTTCCTCAATATCGAAAATCATTTTACCGCAGTCCTTATGCTTTGTTCGTATGTCAAAGCCTTCTTTCAGCATTAGCTCCACAAGAATGTCCGAGCCGACAACCCCCAAATCACCAGTAAGTATCATATCGTAATAATCGGGAGTTCTGTGTGTGTCGTTAAAATGTGCGATAAGCGTATCAATCGCCGCCGGTGCCATAGCCGCACCCATATTGCTTATATCCGTTACGCCTTTGTCTATTACTTTTCCCGTTGTGACGTGCGTTATTTTCGGACCTGTTCCCTTTGATGACAATATCGCACACCCTGCACCCGTAACGGTCCATTGTGCCGACGGTGTACGCTGACCGCCGTATTCAAGCGGATTTCTGAACTGAATTTCCGATGAACAAAAATGGCTTGAAGTAAGGCACATTGCATAATCCGCAAATCCGGCACTGACAATCATACTTCCGATTGACATACTCTCAGTCATAGTTGAACACGCACCGTACAATCCCAAAAACGGTATATCAAAATCTCTGACGCTGTAATGTGCGCCCACGCACTGATTTAACAAATCGCCTGCAAGAATGTAATCTATATCGCTTTGTTGTAATTTTGCTTTTTCAAGTGCTAAAAGTGCGGTCTTTTTTTGGAGCATACTTTCCGATTTTTCCCACGACTTTTCACCTAAAGTATCGTCGTCAAGTATTACGTCAAATGTACTTTTAAGCGGTCCTTTTCCCTCTTTTTGACCCACTGTCGAGGCGGTTTCTATTATTATCGGCGGATTGTCAAACGTAACAGTCTGCCGTCCGAGTCTGTTATTCATATTATCATCTCCTTGTTTGTTAGTTTTCGTAAAAATACTTAATTTTATGCACAAAAAAATACACCTCTTAACATAGGTGTATTTTTGTTTGTCACCGATATTTTTTATACAGGATTGATTACCGACAATGCCGAATGTTCTTTGACGAAATGTTCTTCAAAACGTTTTTGAACATCTTCAAAAGTTATTGTCTTATACACATCGTAGAAATTGAAATAATCAATATCCATAAACAACATCTGTAAAAATGTCACTGCATAATCTTCTACATCATTCTGTGAACGGATATATTCGCCCCAAACAACCTTTTTAATTCTCTCAAAATCTTCTTTTGAAAGACCGTTCTTTCTTGTTTCTTCAACTTCGTTTATAACCGCCTCATACACTGCCTTAGGGTCACTGCTTTCACCGTCTATTGATGAATACGCATAATCTGGCTGCATTGTGTATTCAAGCGAAAATCTGTTGTTTATAAGTCCTTTTTCGTAAAGACTCTTATAAAACTTTGAACTTCTTCCGAAAAGCATTTTTAAAATAATATTCGTTTCTATACTTTTCTTTAAAAGCTCATCACCGCCGAAACCGTTATTTGTATCTTTAAAACCTGTCATAAACAACGGCATTGCAACGCTCAAACTTTGTTCTGCGTACTGTTTTGCCACTTCATCAGGCTCTGTCGGATATACCTTTTTAATCTTTTCTTCAAACGGCTCATTCTTCTTTACACCGTTTTCAATAACCTTAGAAATCTTAACAGGGTCAACATTTCCGACAACAACTATCGACATATTTGACAAGTTGTAAAATGTATCGTAGCACTTATACAAATATTCAGGCGTTATATGGCTTATACTTTCAACCGTACCTGCAATTTCTTTTTTGACAGGGTGTTCCTTGTACAGGCAGTTCAGAAAATTAAAGAACAACTTCCAGTTTCCGCTGTCGTCATACATTCTTATTTCCTGTCCGATAATACCCTGTTCTTTTTGTACGCTTTCCTCAGTAAAATACGGACTTTGAACATAGTCCATAAGCGTTTCGATATTTTCTTCGATATTAGACGTTGCCGAGAATAAATACGCCGTTATATTAAATGATGTAAACGCATTTGCATTGCCGCCGTACTTTGAAAATTTGTCAAATACATTACTGCCGTCTGGCTGGTCAAACATTTTATGTTCAAGATAATGTGCTATACCGTCAGGCACTTCCGTAAGCTCACTCTCACCCGGTACGACGAACTTTGAATCAACAGAGCCGTATCTTGTACCGAATATTGCATACGTTTTACTGTAATCTTTTTTAGGAATTATATATATTCCGAGTCCTGAAGAATGTGTTGTGTAATACAGTTCCTCACCTGTTTTGTCATTTTTTCTGTACTGCAATTCCATTACGCATCCTCCTTTCCCGTTAAGAAATACACTGTTTCAAGTTTAACGTTTTTAAACACTCTTGCAGCGTCCTCCATCGTTATCTTGCTTATCTTTTCTTTAAGCGTGTCTATATCATAATCAGTTCCGACTATTTTCTGTCCCAAATAGAACGACTGCAACATATCTTGGTCATCCTTGTATGATTCAAGCGAATTTATAATTGCATTAATGCTTGACTCGTATTCAAGCTGTGATATTTCGCCGTTTTTAACATTTTCAAGCTGAACAAGTATTTCATCATATGCCTTTTGGAAATTCTTAAATTCAATACCTGCATTTACAAACAAAGCACCCTTGTTTTTGTCAAGACTGCCCGAAGCATAATAGCACAAGCTAAGCTTTTCACGCACATTGTTAAACAACTTCGAGTGAGCGCCGCCGCCGAATATACTGTTTGCAACCATCAATGCGGGATAATCGCTGTCTGCAGGCTTTATGCCTGTTGAAAATCCCATACAAAGTTTGCCTTGTACAACGTCCATTTTATCAGTAACGTTTTTAACTTCATTCTTCGGAACATATATTTCCGTCTTAGGAATATCCGCATTCTTAAACGCAATTTTGCCTGTGTATTTCTTTATCTTTTCGGCAAGTGCATTTGCGTCCGCATCACCGCATATATAAATATCAATAACAGATGATGTAATAATATTCTCATAATGCTTTTTCAAATTGTCGGCAGTTATTTTATCAATACCCTCTTGTGTACCGAGTTTTGAAATTGCATAATTTTCACCCTCAAACATTGTTTCGATACAGCGTTCTACAGCATACTGACGCTTATCGTTCATCATTGCCATTATTCTGTCTTTTGCGTTTTTCTTTTCCTGTTCGACAATTTCATCGCTGAATGAAGTTGATTCAAACATTATTGAAAGCATAAGGTCAATAACGCTGTCACAAAGTTTTTCACCGTTCGGTGCATATTTATCGGAAATTGTTTCAAATGCAACGTGCAAAATATGGTCGTCACCGCGTTTTAGAACTCCGACACCTATTCCGGCACCGTACAGATTCTCAAGATACTTTGAAATTGCCTCACTGTCACTGCAAAGTCTGCAGCCTCTTTTAAGCACATAAGGCAAAAGTGCGTTAAGCGACGATTCTTCTTCGTTTAAATCTCTGTGAATATATACGTCAATCGTAGTTGTTTTCAACTTCGTCATAGGTATATAATACAGATTTATATTTGAATTTATATTAATACTTTCCATTCCGTTTCTCCTTTACTGTTTTTAATATATTTTACCCCAAAATAAACCATATGTCAATCATCGAAAATACTCAAAAATTACATCTATGATGTGATTTTTAGAACTGTCAACGAACTTAAACATAGCTTTCTATATCCCTTAATGTCATATCTCTGTGCAGTGCAAGATTAATTCCGTTTGCAACGGTTTTAGCCGTTCTTTCGATTACGAGGTCAATGTCCTTTGTCGTAACCATAAGCGGTGCAAGCTCTTTTGGTATTTCAACCTTTGATATTGTTGCGGCGTCTATAACGGTCGGTACACCTATCGCAATCACCTTTGCACCAATCGTTTCTTCATTAAGACATTCTCTGTTATTTCCCACGCCAGCACCCGGTTGAATACCTGTATCCGATATTTGTACAGTGGTCGAAACACGTCTTATATCCGCCGCCGCCATTGCGTCAACGGCGATAATAAGATTCGGTTTCACCTTTTCGCTTACCGCCTTGATAATCTCCGCAGTTTCAATTCCTGTTGTTCCGAGAACTCCGGGTATCAACGCACATACACCGCTTATATTATCATCAAAAAAATCTTTCATATTCTGTTTTATATGATGTGTCACCAACAGCCTTGACACCACTTCCGTACCGAGTGCGTCAGGCGTTATGTCACGGTTTCCGAGTCCTACGACAAGTGTAAGGCTATCACTTTTTATATCGGTCATTTTACGAATTTCCTCCGAAATAAGAGTGCATACCCTTTCGTATATATCAATACTGTATTTCAAATTCGGCGACTCAATCGTTATATAATTGCCTATCGACTTGCCGAGTGCCTTACTTCCGTTTTCGTTTGTTATTTCTATATTCGTAACGGTTATTCCGTCCTCTGTACGCACATCGGATATAACACCGTCTATTTCCGTTGCATTTTTCGCCTCACATCTGCTGAGTTCGTGTGCCTCCACCGCCAAGTCTGTTCTTATATTCTGCATTTATACAATCTCCTTTTTTCATCTATCTTTTGAAAAAACAGAGATTATTATACAAAAAAGAGCGATACGGTTTGATATGCACCCCAAAAGTTAGACACTTTTGGAGGTGCATATTTTTATGGCAAAGAAAGGGCAAAAATATAGAAAACACTCGCCAGAATTCAAACTATCTGTTATAATGGATATGCGAGAAAACCATTTGGGTATAATGGAAACAGAGAGAAAATACGATGTTAAACATAATGTAATATCGAAATGGGAACGCATATTCTTGGAAGAAGGAGCCGAAGGTCTGATGAAAGAAAGACGAGGTAGAGCCAGTAAAGTAGATGGAATAGCAAAAGGTCGTCCACCCAAACTTGATAAGAAAATTGAAGAAGATTTAATTGCCGAAAATCAGCGATTAAGAATGGAGAATGAATACTTAAAAAAACTCAGTGCCTTAGTTCGGAAAAGAATGTTAAAAGAAGAGAAAAAGCAGCAATAGTCAATGAATTAAGGCAAAAATATCCGTTAAAAGACTTGCTGCAATTATCAGGTTTAGCCCGTAGTACTTTTTATTACTATATACAACATCCAATCAAAGATAAATACAAGAAAGAAAAACAAGAAATACTATATATATTTTTAGCTAATAAAGGCAGATACGGCTACCGCAGAATCTTAATTGTATTAAGACAAAAAGGATATACAATTAACCATAAAACTGTGTTGAAACTGATGAAAGAACTTAATCTCAAAGGAAAACAACGCAAAAACAGTAAATATCGTTCATACAAAGGAGAAATCGGCAAAATAGCCGACAACTTACTTAACAGAGAATTTGCAGCTACAAAACCTTTTGAAAAACTAGCAACTGATGTAACTGAATTTAAAGTGTGTAATGATAAAGTATATTTGTCACCTGTAATGGATTTGTATAATCGAGAAATTGTGTCATACTCAATTTCATTAAGTCCAAATTTGCAGCAAATTAGAGAAATGCTTGATGGTTTATTCAAAAAGCTGCCCGCTAATGCGAAACCATTATTCCATTCTGACCAAGGTTGGCAATACCAACATTCGGAATATCAACGTTTACTATCAGAACACAATATTGTACAAAGTATGTCTAGAAAAGGAAACTGTATGGACAACGGTGCAATGGAAAACTTCTTCGGAAGATTAAAAGTTGAAATGTTTTATGGTGAAAAATTTGAAAGTGTCAAAGCTTTCATAGATGAATTAAAAAGATATATTGATTATTACAACAATGAAAGAATTTCTTTAAAGCTAAAAGGAATGAGTCCGGTACAATACCGAACTCATTCACAAGCAAGTTAATATTTAATTTTGTCTAAATTTTGGGGTTCACTTCACTTGTATCGCTCATCTTTTCGATTATTTGCCAAGTGCATTGTCTATGTCTGTTTTTAGTTTATCCTTGTCACTGCACTTAAATTCAATAGCCGAGATATTGTTTGATGTATCAAGCATAATAAGTGCCGGAGTTTGGTCTTTTACCAATGAGAAGTTTTCAAGTGCCTCAGGATTTTCGTCAACATTTACAAGTTGAAAGTTGATTTTGTCCTTATATTCGTTTTCAAGTTCAGTGTACATTGTGTTTGTTGCGTCAAAGTTATCGTCCGCATTTGCCACAAAGTACATAAATGTAGGAGTTACCTTTTCTGTGCTTTCTGTTTGTGCTGTGTCTGTGCCTGAATTATTTGTACTTCCGCAGCCTGCAATCATTCCGACTGCCATAACGGCTGACATTGCCAATGCTATAATTTTCTTTTTACTCATCATCATTCTCACCTTTCAATTTATCTTTCATTATATCTAAAGCACGATTTGCTATTTTATTATAGCGTTCGGCTTTATTTCTTATTCTTTCGTTAAGTCCGTCTATAATGCCGAAATTCGCATTCATAGGCTGGAACTTTGTATTTGCAGAATTTGAAATATAAAGCGGTAATGCACCGATACAAGTTTTTGAATCCGGTTCAAACATATCTTTTCCGTTAAGCATAGCCGCCATATTATATCCGGCAAGTATTCCGCTTGACGCCGACTCAACATAACCTTCGACACCCGTTATCTGTCCCGCAAAAAATACTTTCGGGTACTTCTCCATTTGATAATACTTATTTAAAAGCGTCGGAGAATTTATATAAGTGTTTCTGTGCATAACTCCGTAACGCACAAATTCAGCATTTTCAAGTCCCGGAATCATTGAGAACACGCGTTTTTGCTCTCCCCATTTCAAATTCGTCTGAAAACCGACAAGGTTATAGAGCGTACCCTCTTTATTATCCTGTCTTAACTGAACAACCGCATATGCATCGTCCTTGCCCGTCTTTGGATTGACAAGACCGACAGGCTTTAACGGTCCGAACACAAGCGTCTGTTCACCTCTTTTTGCCATAACCTCAACAGGCATACAGCCCTCAAAAACCTTTTGATTTTCAAATTCTTTAAGCGGTGCTGTTTCAGCCGTGATAAGCTCGTTATAAAAAGCGGTATATTCCTCTTTTGTCATCGGACAGTTGATATAATCGGCAGTACCTTTATCGTATCTTGCCGCTTTGAAAACTTTGTCTTTGTCAATACTTTCTTCCGTCACAATCGGTGCGGCTGCGTCATAAAAGTACAATTCGTCCGAACCTGTAATTTTCTTTATTTCATCGGCAAGTCCGTCTGAAGTAAGCGGACCTGTTGCGATTATTGTATATTCATCAGGATTGATTTCCGTAACTTCTTCATTAAATACGGTTACACTCGGATGATTTTTAATTTTTTCCGTTATATGCTTTGCAAAAACATCTCTGTCAACCGCCAAAGCACCGCCCGCGGGTACACGGCTTATATCAGCCGCCTCCATCATAACCGAATCAAACATACGCATTTCTTCTTTTAAAAGACCGCACGCATTTTCAATTCTGTCAGCCTTCAAAGAGTTTGAACAAACAAGTTCCGCAAAATTTTCATTTGAATGTGCCGGTGAATACTTTACCGGTTTCATTTCGTAAAGGTCAACGTCAATTCCCTGCTTTACAAGCTGCCATACCGCCTCACAACCGGCAAGTCCGGCTCCTATAACTTTTACTTTCACTTCTTTTCGTCCTTTAACTTTCTCTCATATTTGCAATCTTCATTATAGCAGAAAATCTTACCGTTTCTGCCTTGCTTTTTAAGGAGCAAGCCGCCGCACTGCGGACAAGCCTCGTCCTTAACAGGCATATCCCATACCATAAAGTCACACTTCGGCGAATGTTCACAACCGTAGTAAACCTTACCTCTCCTTGACTTTTTAACAAGTATTTCACCGCCGCACTTAGGGCATTTCGCACCTGTTTCTTCACGGATAGCCTTTGTATTTTTACATTCGGGATAACCCGGACAAGCCAAGAATTTACCGAATTTACTCAGCTTGTACACCATTTTTCTTCCGCACTTTTCACATACGACATCCGATTCTTCGTCTTTAATCTGAATTTTTTCGATGTTCTTCTGTGCCTTTTCAAGTGTATCCTTAAATGACGGATAAAAATCGTTAATCAGCTTTTTCCAATTCAATTCGCCTTCTTCAACACTGTCAAGCTCTTTTTCCATATCAGCCGTAAATTCAACGTCCACAATATCCGAAAAGTTATTTTTCATAATTTCCGACGTAACAAATCCAAGCTCAGTCGGAACAAGCTGTTTCTTACTTCTTACGACATATCCTCTTGACACGATTGTTGAAATAGTCGGTGCGTACGTTGACGGTCTGCCTATGCCGTTTTCTTCAAGCTCCTTGATAAGCGTAGCGTCCGAATATCTTGCGGGAGGTTGAGTAAAGTGTTGCTTTTCCTCCGAACTTTTAAGTGCAACGGTTTGATTTTCTTCAAGGTTAGGAAGCATTTTTTCTTTCTTTTCCTTGTTGTCCGTTGACTCAACGTACACCGTCATATAGCCCTTAAACTTTATGTTTGAACCGCTCGCCTTAAATGTATGACCGTTTGCGTCAATAGTTACCTGCATTGTGTCATATACCGCACTTGTCATCTGACTTGCGGCAAACCGTTCCCAAATAAGCTTATAAAGTCTGTATTGGTCGTTTGTAAGTTTATCCTTAATATCAATCGGCTTTATGTTTATTGAAGTCGGTCTGATAGCCTCATGGGCGTCCTGTGCATTCTTTTTTGTCTTGTATTGCTTTGCCTTTACATATTCGCTTCCGTAATTTTCAGTCAAATATGCAACCGCCTCTTTCTGTGCGTCGTCGGCAATTCTTAGCGAATCTGTTCTCATATACGTTATAAGACCTATTGTTCCTATCTTTCCGCCAAGGTTAATACCTTCGTAAAGAGTTTGTGCAATCTGCATTGTTTTTGCCGCTTGGAAATTATACTTTCTTGACGCGTCCTGCTGCAGAGTACTTGTCGTAAACGGCGGTTGAGGATTACGCTTTTGCTGACCTCTTTTAACCTTTTCTATAACAAAATCGGCATTTGCTATTGCGTCCGAAACTTTCTTTGTTTCTTCGGCATTGTTTAGCTTTACTTCTTTGCCCTTTTCACCGTAATATTTTGCATTAAAATCCTTTTTACTTTTCGGATCATGCAAAACCGTTTCGATTGACCAATATTCCTGAGGAGTAAAGTTTTCGATTTCTTCTTCCCTGTCACATATAAGCTTTGTCGCAACAGACTGTACACGACCGGCACTAAGTCCTCTTTTAACCTTTTCCCAAAGAATAGGACTGATTGTATAACCCACAATTCTGTCAAGCACACGTCTTGCCTGTTGTGCGTCAACAAGGTCCATATCAATCTTTCTCGGCTGTTTTATTGCCGCCTTAACGGCTGTTTTTGTAATTTCGTTAAACGTTACACGGCAATTTGACTCAGGGTCTATTTTAAGTGCCTCCGCCAAATGCCAGCTTATTGCCTCACCCTCGCGGTCCGGGTCAGTTGCGAGATAAACTACATCTGCTTTTTTAGCCTCTTTTTTCAGTTGTGTAAGCAGCTGTCCTTTACCGCGTATTGTTATATATTTCGGTGTGTAATCATTTTCAAAGTCTATACCCATTTGACTTTTCGGAAGGTCGATTATATGCCCCATAGACGCCATAACTGTATAGTCCTTGCCAAGATATTTTTTTATTGTCCCCGCTTTCGCCGGTGACTCCACTATTAACAGCTTTTTCGTTGCCATATAATTTCCTCCGTATCTATAATTTCAGTTGATATTTACTTCCGGGAAGTTTCTTAACCAATCCCTTGACTTCAAGCATTATAAGCTTTGTATTTATTTCGCTTACGTTTCTTTTCAGTTCCCTTGAAAGTTCATCTATCTGCATATCGCTTTTCTTTAATATATCTATTATCTGTTTTTCAAATTCATTTAGTTTGCTGTATTTACTGTCATCAACAATTTTTTGTATCGGCTCACTTTTTACCTTTTTAGGTATAACTTTTTCGGCATACGGATATTCGCTTATTATATCCGCTGCGCCGTTTATCAGTTTTGCACCCTGTTGAATGATTTTGTTCGTTCCCAAGGAATTTGTATCTGTAATATTTCTCGGTACCGCAAATACATCTCTGTCATTTTCAAGTGCATATTTTGCTGTTATAAGCGCGCCGCTCTTTTCCGGTGCTTCCGTTACGAGTATTCCGCGTGACAGTCCCGCTATAATTCTGTTCCTTGCAGGAAAATGATTTCTTACAGGCGGTGTACCGGGTGCGTATTCTGATATTATACAACCTTTTTCGGTAATTGCTTTGACAAGTTCAACATTTTCCGACGGATACACTATATCAAGTCCGCTTCCGACAACACCGACTGCCACTCCGCCGACATCAAGTGTTGCCCACGCACCGACCGTATCAATACCTCTTGCCAGTCCGCCGACAGTCACCGCACCGTATTGTGCCAATTCGCGACATATCCTGTCCGTCACAACACGTCCGTATTCCGACGAATTTCGTGTACCCACAACGCCTATTGTAAGCACCTTATCAAGCTCCAACACCTTGCCCTGTACATACAAGACATACGGCGGACTTGATATATTCTTTAATATTTGCGGATAGCTTTCACTGTCGTAAACCAATATTTTCTGATTTAATTTTGCGGTTTGTTCAAGTATTTTTTCTGCTTTGGATAAATCCTTGTCTGCAAGACTTGATTTTATTTTATCACTCAAACCGTATATATTATTGAAGTTTTTTGAAAAATATATTTCTTCAACAGTTTTAAAATACTCTAAAAGTACTTTAATTTTTGATGGCGTAACACCGTATTTAGTTGTAAGCCATAACCAATAAAGTATATGTTCCATCAATCCACCACCTAAAATACATCTGTTACATTACTACAAATCTCAAAAATTGTCAAGACCTTTGGCGAACAAGTTCGTACATTAATATTGCCGCCGCAACTCCCGCATTTAGCGATTCGGCTTTTCCCAAAATCGGAATTTTAACGCATTGACACATTTTCTGAACATCTTCCGATATTCCGTTTGCCTCGTTTCCTACTATTATAATAGTAGGTTTTTTCATATTCGCACTGCGGTAATCTATTGTATTGTCACCAAGTGCACCGCCGATAAGCTGAAAACCGCTGTTTTTGTATTCGCTGAGTTTTTCATATGACACACCTGTCACAACTCTCATATTGAAAAACGAACCCATACTTGAACGCACAGTTTTCGGACTGTATAAATCAACGCACCCATCCGACAACAACACTCCGTCAAATCCTGCCGCATCAGCCGTTCTGATTATCGTTCCGAGATTACCCGGGTCATTTATACAGTCGCAATATATGTACGATTTTTCCGTGTCGGGTGTAAAATAGGTTTCATCTTCAATTTTCACAACCGCAAGTATGCCCTGCGGTGCTTTTGTATCGCACATTTTCATAAATACGTCGTCTTGTACCTTGTATAATGAAATATCTTTCGGATATTTGAATTTTTCGTTTTCAAAAAAACTGTCCGATACATATAGTGCCGCTATCTCCCTTTCGGAATTTAATGCGTCCGATACCGATTTTATTCCTTCTATTGTATACTCACCGTATTTCTGCCTTGATTTTTTCTGCGACAGTGATTTTACATATTTACATTTATTGTTTGATGAAGAAGTAATCTCTAACATAAATCATTTCCTTATCTATTCTATATAAGTATTTTCAACTAATTATATACCCTTTTTTTGAAATTGGCAACAATTAATTTAAGTAACAAAAAAATTTCGTGCAACGTATTATACCATAAGAACTTTTAAGGAGATGATTTTAGTGGAAACAAATGTACTGTTTGCGCTGTCGCTGACGGTTATGGCAGGACTTGCAACCGGAATCGGCAGTATAATAGCATTGTTTGCAAAAACCACAAATACAAAATTTCTCGCCGGCTCGCTCGGATTTTCAGCCGGAGTAATGATATACGTTTCAATGATTGAAATTTTTCAGAAGTCACGCACATATATCGCATCAGCTACAAATGACACTGTGGGATATTATATCGCGGTAGTATCATTCTTTGTCGGAATACTTCTTATCGGACTTATAGACTACTTTGTGCCGTCAACAGAGGGTGATATAGGTAATCTGACCGAAAACGAAACCCGCTCGATTGCCCTAAAACGTATGGGATTTATGACCGCCCTCGCAATCGGCATACATAACTTCCCCGAAGGCCTCGCAACCTTCACCTCCGCCCTAAAAGACCCTCATCTCGGGCTTGCCATAGCTGTATAGATAACAACAAGATACCCAACCAAAAAGAACATAAGCATTTTGCCTATGTTCTTTCTTAATTTGTATAGGTTATTCTTGAATAAAATCTTCAATCACATCTTGCAAATGACAGGGTGACAATCCGTACTGGTTTAGCCTGTCTATCAGCTCCGTCACTTCTTCCTTATTCGGCGACACATCTTTGACAGACACTTCATCACATTTAATGCCGTATGTGGTCTTGACCGCTCCATCAATATTCTTTTTGTCTTGCGTAATTGTATACATAGTTATATCTTAGTCCTTTCTCACCCCTATGTTATATAATACAACATATGTCACTAAATTACAATATTGTTTTATGTTTTGTAAATGAATTGTAAATCGCAAGTAAAAAAATAAGGGCGGCTATTTGCCACCCTTAAAATTGTTTATTAAACATCTTTTTTTGTTCTGCTTACGTATTCTAATTTCCGTGTTCGTATGCACTATAATCAAAATCATATCCTATGATATAATATATGGGGCATCCGTCTTCTTTATATCCTAATATTCTCGCCTCGTCAGAAATTCGCCCAGATTTCACTCTAAAAACATAAATGTTTTCATCTCCAGTCAAAACTGGTCCCTGCTTTTTGAATTTAATGGAACTATAAGGGATTGTTTCGTAGCCACTTTTTTTGTTTAACGAGCCCCAATATATCCAATCTTGTTTTGATATTTCCTCAATTCTCTCATATAATTTATGTATAGTTTCTTCTTTTTTTCTTCTATCGCTATCATTGAAAAAGTCTAAATTGTAGTGATTGTTCGTTGTGATGTATCTAAATGAAAAGGTAGGAAATTGTGCGCATATCCTACCTTGTTTCTCTAAGTTATCTTTTTCAATTTTTTTATTACTTCCAATATTTTTTAATTTTTTTGTCATTATTCTACATAGTTCTCCTCAAAATAATCACGTATAAGATTAGGATCTATAACTTCACTCTGCGGTGTGTTTTGCCAAGGTGTTTCCTGATGTGTCATTTCTCTTAATTTCCATGCAGAATATTGAGCGAAATTATCATACACAGCCTCTAAAATATTTTCTGTTTTCTTATCAAATTTTGAAAAGTCAAAATTTTCATCATAATCAATCCCATTGCTTCCGTTGCTTTTATAAGTATAATATACCGCTTCAACAACAGGTCCATGTTTCCACGCGAGAATATCATCAGAAAATAATTTTTCGCCTGTAATAGCTAAATATACTCCCTGTGCATAATATAATAATTTTTGCAATTTTAAATTAGATATTAAATCTGCACCTGTTTCGTCAATTTTCAACCTATTATATGCCAAAAACCATTTAGCTATATCAACAGCTTTGAATCTATTACTCATATAAACCACTCCCAAATAAATATATATAAATAGTCTATATATATTATATCACATTTAGTCAATATTAAATTAACCAAAAATAAAAAATTTTTTTATGCAATTTTTATATAACAATATTTAACTATTTATCATACATACCACAACGGTACTCTCGGCATATGGCTCTTAAATCTTTATAGGACAAACCCAGTCTGCCCTGTTCATCACCTTGTACCGCACCACAGTCCATAGCCGCCTGCACCGCAGGACGCGCCCACGGTGGCATATTGTCATCATTGAAATCGTATACCATTGTAGTTTGGACTACGTTTACCAACTGTTTGTTGATGTTTTTTAAATCGGCAATTTCCGCCGCCTGTTTTTCGATTAATTCTTTTAATTCTGTATATTGTGACATTGTTAAATCCTCGCTTTCTGTTTCCTGCCCTGTTATTCCTTTGAAAATTGCTTTTGCGAACTCTGCCGCACCAATCTTTTTATATTTTTCTGCGTCGTCCGTATCAACAAAACACACTTCTACAAGCATAGCTTTCGCGTCACTGTGATGTACCACATACAGCTTAGAGCCGTCTTTAATACCTCTGTTTTTAAAACCCAATTCACTTATTGCCTTGCAAGTATTTGTTGCCTCATCAAACTTTTTGCCGCCGTAAGTCCACACCTCTGTACCTTGCCCACCGCCACTGTTAAAGTGAATTGATACAAACAAGTCAAGTGACTGTGAATTTGCCATATCAACTATCTGTTTTAAATTTGAACTTACTGTCGGTGCGTAATCGTTTGTACAGTCATATACTGTATGACCTGCTTTTTTAAGTAAATCTTCAAGTGCATAACCGACATTTCGTGCCTCCACGCTTTCGTCTATGTAGTCTACCGCGCCACAACCAACTTGTCCGCTTACGGTATGTCCACAATTAATTCCAATGCGCATAAATTACCACTCCTTTACCGTCATATTTTTCCACTTCTTGTACGCGTCAAAATATATCTCGTTTTTATCGCCGTTGTATGTAATTTCATAATACATTCCGTCCGATACGGTTGTTGACGCTAATGCTTTAAAATTCTGTAGCGTCTTACAGCTCCAAACGATATATACATCGTCTGCGGTGATTTTCTTACCGTCTGTCACATCAACATTATTGTTAAAATAGTTTGCGATTAATGTTTTTACTGCATTTATAAAAATTTTATCCGTCATATTCAATCACTCCTTTTCGTTATTTACTTCCGGCAATCCCGTCGCAACTGATGTCAGCAACGACAGTACGCCTGCCAATGCCGCCGCTGACGCAACCATTACCCAGTTGACGTCACCCAGTACGGCGGCCGTACCGATTGTCGCAATCGCTGTTTGTGCTACTGTTTTTATTGCACGAATACCCGCGCATTTTAGCCATTCTTTCATTTTAATGTACCTCCTAATTTCTAAAATACTAAAATCCTAACATTTTAACAAAATAACCTATCAAACCGCCCACTATTGCCGTAATAATGGCGGTAACTACCGTTTCGTATCGCTTTGTAGGACGTTTTTCTATTTCGTCTACCCGTGATGTAATATCGTTTACGTCCTCACGCATTGCCTTAGTTTCCGTAGCTATGATGTGGACGCTTTCGGTCAGTTTTTCGATACCGTCAATTCTGTGGTGTGCCGACTTGGTGGACTGCTCTACGGCAGTCAGACGCTCCCACACTTCTTTTTCGTTTTCTGCCTCCATATCAGCCCTCCATAATTTCTTTTTTCTCGTTCTCTGTGATATATCCCGCCTTGACGAATATATCTAAATGTTTTTCTTTGTAAATACCCATTTGATAGTATTTTTTTATCAATGTTTTATTCACCGCCAACACCTGCCTTTAACTCTGCAATCTGTAACATCAGCATTGCGTTGATTTCGTCCTGTGACATTGTTTCGTCACCGTTCATAACAGACTGAACGTGCTGTTTTAATTCTGTCATACTGTTGTATGTTTTCGCCTGTATCTGTTCCAACTGTTCCGCCGTAGGCTGTTCAAATGTTATGTCCGTATGCTGAATTTTTGCGATTTCGACGCCCATATCAAAATTGTCGTCAGTTTCGGCGAATTTATCATTGACAATCCTGCGTTTTATACGCAATATATCCCTATCGGTATGTATTCCGTACACTGTGCCGTCAATTTCAACACCGTGTTCATAGAAATACGCTGTTCCGTTTTTCATATGAAATTTGTACATTACGCGTCACCCCCTGTCACATTTCCGTCCACAACACACGTATCACCGAATGTTCCGATTGATACGGCATTTGTCACGTTATTTTTGACTACTGTTTTACCGTCGCTGTATATAATTGAAAAATCTGCATTTGCCGTTACAGACGCCGCTGTCCTAAATATATTATCTGCTATCAGCGTCCGACTGCTGGCTGATATTAGATTACATTGTCCCGACGCAGGACCGGTGGCAATCTGAATATAATTTCCGCATATAACGGCATTATTTCCGCATTCGATAACATCAATATATGCGGAATTAATTTTTATATTGGATATTCGGTTTCCACTGATTAATGCAATCCCAGCGTATATAAATGGGCTTTTTGTGTTCTGCGTAATCGTTGTAAATTCATTGTCCGAAATTTCGCCACCTATATCGATACTGCAATCAGTAAACGTTTTAAATATATTACCTACTATTTTTTTGTCTATATCAATACTGCAATTTGTAAAACCGGACATATAATTGTTTACAAATATAACGGTTGACGCCTGTAGCATATATCCTAACGATTGTTCTTTTTGCGTGAAATTCAAAAATTTGTTACCCATAACAAACGAATTGCCTGCGATTTTTATTTCGTATGTCAAATTATTTGCCGGTGCACCTGCGAACGTATCTATGACGTTGTTCAAAAACAGAACGTTGCTCATTTCAAACGTTGATACACCGAATTGATGTGTACTGAATATATCGTAGAATGTACAGGATATTATCTGTGAACTACTTTGCGCTGATAATACTGTCGGATTAACCGTGTCCGCCGTTACAGTGTCCGTGTCCTCTGTAAATTTTACATTTTGCATTTTAGCGCCATCCGGCAAATGGAAAATATACTGTTTTTCAGCAGGATTTGTGTTTTTGAACATAATTGTATCGCACATCGAACCGTCTAACGACATACCGCCCTTCAACGGAATTGCCACACCGTTATTAGTTCCCGTCATTCCGTAACCCGACATCATATTTGCATTTGTGATAACGCACAATTCACCTACAGGATATATAATACTTTTATACGGCGCGCTATCTATCGCCGCCTGTAATTTTAATTCGTCGTGGTCGCCGTCACACACGACAAATATTTGATTTTTTGAAATGTCTGTAACTGTTTTATCAATTTCGGTGATTTTTGTTGTATTGGCAGTAATTTTTGATGTATTCGCGTTAATATCATCACGCAATACCGCCACACATTCATCATCATAACAAACAGCCGACTGTATTAATGTTTTCTGTTTACACACATTGCCCGTCGGGTCACCGTTTGTATAATAGTTATCCGATACAATTCGGAATGAAATTGATTTAATTTCTTTTTGTACAGGGATTTCAATTTTAAATTTTGTTGTTTTATACGTTTCTGATGTGCCGTTTATCGTGATTGTTTTATCACCGGTATCGGTTGCTGTGTAATATGACTGTCCGAATGTTTCTGTTGTTGTATCAGTGTATGTAATCAATACGTCTGTTTCGCCTATATTCAAACCGCCACTGTCGCAACCGTCCCCAGCTATATGACGTGACGCCACATTGAATGTCAATTCTAATGTGGTTTCTGTTTTCGGTTTACGGTGGAAATTATCAACAACAAAATTGTGATACAAATACGTTCCGTTTTCAAACGAACCCGAATATGACAAATACTGTACACCACTGTCGTCAGTGACTAATGTGTTGTCACTGTTGACGTATTTTGATAAATCATAAAACAGGTTATCCGTTGTCAGTTCTGTATTTATATCTGATATTTTTGCTTTCAACTCATTGTCTGCCGCCTGTCGGTCCGAAATTTCAGTACTGATTTTTTCATTCAGTGAATGCTCTGCGCCCTCTCTGTCTGAAATTTCAGTTGTCAGTTTTGTTGAAATTTCATTGACCGCCGCCAAAAATGAATTTTTATTATTGGTTTTTAGGTCATTTAGGCTACTGATACCGTAAAAAATATGCGATAAATGATACATTTTTGTAATTTTCGCTGTTTGATATTGAATGTTTATTTCGGCGATAGCGTCAGCGTCAGTCGGCGAACAATCTATATCTACAACATCAATATCCAATTTACCTGTATTAGGCGAATATGCTATAGCGACATACTTATCGCCGTGGTCCTCTTCCGATTTGCCACAATCAAACGTACCTATTACATCTACCGCAGGCATTGGGCTACCGTTCAATAGGATTTTTGAATGTACCGTTTCGGCAGGTATTTTAACTGTACCTGTATCGTAGGATGTGATGTTTATTACAAAATCAGATGTAGTCAATGTGTGCGTGATTGTATGTTTTGTCGTTTCATCAGTGCCGTACAACTCTGTTTTGTCAGCCTTTTTGCTGTCTGCCGTCTGTCTTTCGGTGATTTCGGCTGATATTTTCTGTTGTAATTCACTGTCGCCCGTCTGCCTGTTTTTCGTTTCATCATTAATATTTTTTTGCAACGTACTGTCAGCACTTTCTCTCACTGTTTTTTCGGCGGTGATTTTGTCTGCCAACCCTACATCAGCGTTGGTGCGTTGCGTGATTTCTGTGTCCAATTTGTCGGACAGTGTGTTGTGGTCGGTTTGAATTGCCGTGAAATTATCACGAACAATCTTCCACCATTTCGATAAAAATGTTTTACCGTCAAAATTAAAATTTAATTTCATTTTATCCGTCCTTTCTAAATCGTAATTAATTGTGATCTCATTAAAAAAACACGCCGTAAGCGTGCTATGGTGGTATTCGTCTGTACATTGTGTCACCTCATTTTTGGTACGAAAAAAGCACGCCGTAAGACGTGCTTAATTTCTGTTTGTTTTATCGGCTAATTTTTAGCTGTTCCATTAACGCATTTTGCAATACTTGTGAAAAATTAATATTTGCTTTTTCCGCCTCATAGTTTAACCAACTCGGAATAGTACAATTTTTTTTGACTGCCCGTAGTTCATTTTTACGACGGTAAACATCAAAATCTATATCTACCAATGTCACAACACCATTTTCAACTGTTAATTCTGATATTGGGGTTGGTGTCGGCAATTCTTTTCCGTCGTCTTGTATATCTATTCCCATTAATCCGATTGCGTCCCTTGCCATTTCCATTGCGTCCGCAAAATCTTCACCTTGTGTATTAATATCAAAATCGGGTATTGATACAACAACGTATTTTTGTCCTTGTGTTAAAATTATAGGATATGCGTTTTTCATATCTGTTCCTCCTTAAAAAAATTATATATATATTTATAATCACCCGACGGGGGGACTATTTAAGTCCCCGTCGTTTGATGATTGCTTTGGCTAAATCTTCATCAATTTCTGTGTGTCGTGGTATTGGCTCTGTTTCTTTACCGTTATGGTAAATATCGTGATTTGAACCATTTCGTTTTAGTGTCCAGCCGTTCTTTTTCAACAGCTTTATGAAATCGTTTCTTTTCATATTCTTTTCCTCCTTTCATTTTATATTATACGCCCTTTATACGCATTTGTCAATACTTTTTTCAAAATTTTATTGAATTTTTTTATTATTTGGTATATACTATTTTCAAAAAAGGAGGTTATTATTATGAAAAAATTTATATTAGGTTTTATAACAGGCGGTATAATCTGTGCGACCGCGACAGGTTTCGCCGTAGAATATGCCGTAACGGCTAACCCGTTCCCTGTTGCCGTAAACGGTACAGAAACGGCGATTGAGGGTTACAACATCAACGATAATACATATTTCAAATTACGTGACGTTGCCGACGCTGTCGGCGTTTTCAATGTTGGTTTCAGTGACAACACTATTACGATTGATACAGATACCACCGCAGAACCAACACCGACACCGACCGTCAAGCCGTACACAACTAACTTGTCACTTTTGCCGGAACTACCTATTGAAAAACGTGACGGTGTACAGTATGTCAGTATGTATGATATTAATGATATGTTAGTAACTATAGGCTTAGGCGATTATGAATTTTTCGGACACGAACTCTGTAAAAAAGACGATTTATTGAATCCAATATTAACCGATATTCCTCTATACGAAAAAGATATTGAACACATTCCGTATGATTACTATGTTTCTACCATAATACCAACTATAAACAGCTTACGTTAATTCAGCTACCCTCAAAATAAGGGTAGTATTTTTTATGACATTGTGTCAATTTGTTTCTTTAGGTTGTTTACTTTTTCTGTCAGTGCCTCTATTTGTTTTGATAGATTATTTATATCCTTGGTTGTTGCAACAGGACTTTCATCAACGCACAACTCGCCGCCCTCAACATTTATACCCTTATAATCTTCATTATTTGCCACATACGGTACCAAACGTGCATACGGTGTTGAATAGTTACCGTCTTTGTCAGGTTGATAACTGTCGCCGTAAAATTCAATACCTTTTGTGTTGTTGCCTGCCATACCAACACGCAACATACCCTGTATCAGACAGTCTTTCATTGTCTGAATACTTCCGGCAAAAACACCCTCGCCGTCCTCGTTTAGGTATATCGCCTGTTTTTTGTTTTTGTCGTAAATGATAAAAACAAATTCACCGTTGTAATTTCCCAAACGTACACGAACGCGGTTATTTGTATCTTTTATCGTCAACAAATCGCCGACAATTTTCAACAGCTTATTGTCCGACTGCACCTTGTTTCGGTCTGTGTTCACCGTTCCTTGTACTTTTCGGATATTTACACTGTTGTTCGCCGTCTGCCACTTTGCATGTTTCTTTGTTGCCTGTTCTGTCTGCCATAGCCCGATAAAAAAATCACGTCTGATATGCCCGATTGATATATTAGATTCTTTCGGCTCTAACGGATATGCCTGATACTCAATTACCCTCTGCACATATTCCGTACCGTCTATGTCAAATACGTGTACCGTATCGCCTATTTCCAACTTTTCCGCCGCACCGTATTCAGCTAATTTGGATAGGTCAATCAATTTACCGCTGATTGTCAACTGCGGTGCATCTATTCTATCTTCGTTGTCCTCGTCAAACTCCCACTTTGCATTACGGTACAGTTTGTCCGCTGACGTATAGTCGCTGTAATCTTTGTACCCCTCTTGTACTCCGTATTTTTCAATGTTTGGACTGTCTATATATGCTTTGCCGCCGTTTACACTGCTGACCGTTAAATCATCACTTCCGAACGCCCATAAACGCGTTATCATATCGCTTACGTTGCGTTCTATTGATATGCTTTGCATATTCTTTTCTAAACGCAGTCTGACGCCGTTATCTGTGCCGATACGTTCAACAATGGCAATGTTACATACAATGTTGTTATTACTGTCAATAGTTGTTTCGTGGAATATCTCGCCACGCCCCAAATTTTCTATTATCGTTTTTATAACGTCCCACAAATTCGTTTTGTCGGTAGAAAAAAAATCAATCAGCAGTTCATCATCTGCAACCCACTTCATTCCCTTTTCGCTTAGCTCCGCATTTGTCATAATGTGAAAAATGCAATTCTCACCTACAGACTTTTTGAATTTTGATATAATATCAACCGCCGCTTGCAATACCACTCTTGAACTTTTTCCGATATGGTCGCCGATTGTCGGTATAAACGCTTTCTGTGCCTCATATACAAAATGCGGTGTACCGTAAACGTGCAACACATCTGTACCGCTCATATTTCGTGTTGTTCGGCTGATTTCGTAAATATGGTTATTTACGCTAACCAACATATTTTGACTGATTAGACGCGCCTTTTCATCATACGGATAATCAAATTCCAAACTACCCGTATCATTTAATATCCTTGTTTCCTTGACGTTATAGGCGTTATTCAGCACCTCGCCCGTTTCAAAACTGTCTGTATATCTGTCGTGCAATCGCATAAATGTTATCTGTCCCATTTGTATATATCCTCCGTTTCTGTATTCCAAACGTACTGCGGATAGAATGAAAATTCAACCGTTGCCGTCGTGGATAAATTTATTGTATTTGCCCCTGTTTCCAGTTCAAAAAAATTACCGTTGATTTTTTTCATAATACTGTTGCCGTTTACGTCTGTTACCGACTGTTTGTCGCAGTCAATAACGCAGTTTTCCGACACCGTAATACTGATACCGTTACAGGTTATCGTTGTAGGTTTTGTGACGTTTGTAACACGCAAAACAGGTCTGACAGAGCGGTCGCCTGTGTTATGTATTGTACTGTCGCCTGCCGTTGTAATCGTGTAATATTCATTCGGTCCGATTGGTATTTCATCATCTAATTTAATATTTGGGTTATCCAAAATCGGACCGTCAAAAATATCAAATACCAACGCCGCCCACGTCTGCACTTTGAACGACACCGAAATAACGGCTTTGTGTCCGTAGTTTTCGGGTTTATAATCTATTGTTTCAATAACCGACGCCTTCCATTTGACATTGGGTGTGTCGTCAAATATCAACTCACCGCGTCCCATTAACCACGTTGTGATTTTTGTGATTTTGCTGTTCAGTTCAGACATATCCGCCGCCGATATTTGCAAATTCATTTTAAATACACGGTTTTTATAAAATTCACGGTTGTACGCATTTGCCGTTGAAAAATCATATTCACCGTCTATATACGGGCTGTCATATGTCTGTATTTTCATTTCCGGTTTAATCGGACGTGACTGCGTTTGTACAGTCACGCCGAAATCGTTTGAATGTTTGTTTTTAAAATAAAATCCGTTTCGCATTTTCTACCTCCGCACGTTATACATAGCTACCCAAAACGGCGCTGTCAGTCGTATTGATTGTGATTTTACTGTTGTTGTTATAATTCTGCTGTTCAATCTTAATGCCCTTAATTGCGTCTATAATCTCACTTAACGTCTTGGTTATCTTGTCATTGCCGCCGCTGACTTCCTGTGTTATATCCGCCACAATGCCTGTCACGTCTATACTGTCAATGTTGGTTGCAATGGACTTGATGAAATCAGCCTTGCTGTTTTCCAACGCGTCATACTCCGCCTCTAATTTTTCAATAGTGGCATTGTTTTTGACTTGCAGTTGATACAATTCCTCGTCACGTTGCAGTTGTTTCATCTGCTCTTGCAGTTCTTTGTACTTCTGCTGTCCTCTGTCTGTTACTGCATTTGCGTAAATATCCAACTGCGCCTGTGTTTCGGACATATCAGCCTTGCGATCCTGTACGTCCCAACTGTCCTGTAGGGCCTGTTCCTGTGCAGAAAATTCATCACGCAGTTTGTTGATGTAGTCCTGTTGTTGCTGTAGCATATTGTCAAACGATTCGCCCGCTTGGTCGAACATATCGTGATTTAGTTCAGTCATATTTTCGTTGTATTCTTTGCGGCTGATTAACCCCAAATCATAGTATTCCTGTGTATACTGCTGAATACGTTTTAAACCGGCGATATATTCTTCATCAGTCATACCGTAATACTTGCGTTGTTCTTCCAACCAGTTCTTTGACTGCTCCACACGCTCCGAATACATATCCGAACCTAATTCACTTTGGTACTTGTCGAACTCGTCCTGTGTCAGCTCACCGTTCGCCAATTCCTCACGGTGCCTGTCCATAACTCGGTTGTACGCGTCAAGCGGACTGTCGCCGTTATCTTGCCAGTCGTTAAAATATGTATGTTCACTGATGTAGTTTTTTGATATGTCGTACTCTTTCTCAATTTGTTCTTTACGCTTGTCCAAATACTCATCATTCAGCTTGTTTTTTGCCTCTACATATTCTTTGTGACTGATTATACCCTGTGCGTACATTTGTTCGGTGTACGTCTGTATTCTGCCGATACCTGCGATATAATCGGCGGCACTCATACCGTTGTATTTTTCTTGGTGTTCCAACCAATCGCGACTGTATTCGGTCATATTGTCGTATAACGTTGAACCTATACTTGACATTTCTGTCGTATAGTCCTCCCACGTCATACGTCCTGCCTCTACTTCCGCCATATTGCGGTCACGAATACGGGTAAATGCGTCAATAGGATCGTCGCCGTTGTCGTCCCAGTCATTCAGTGCCGCACGTTCTTCAATGTACGACTTTGACAGGTTGTTTAACTCCTGTGTGCGTTTTTGTGTCAGACTGAAAATTTGTTCCTCAATATCGGCAATATCCTTGTCGTTCGACTTGAATTTCTCTTGAAATTCTAACCACTTCTCTAATTCTTGTGCGGTCGTTACTGCGTGCGTTTTTGTGTAATGCGTCCAATCGTCCTTGGCTGATGTAAACGCGTCCGAATTGTCTTTTCCTGTTGCGTAATGCGGTATACCCATACCCGACATTATCGCCTTGGTTTGTGACGCTGTGTACACCTTTGCACCCTTTGACAACGGCAATACTACGTCCTTGCCCTGTGGTATAAATGCACGTCCTTTATCAACGATTAATTCTCGCGGGTCAGATATACCCTTTTCATCATTAACCATTGCCAAACCGCCCTCAAAATTTTGTGTACCTTTGGCTTTTTTGGCTTTTTTTACGAACATTCCCGAACTGCCAAACTTGGCCGCCGGAACATTTTTATCGCTTAGTCCCTCTATAGACGAACCCTCAACAGAAACAGTATAATGGACTGTCGCAAATTTGTCTTCTGGTTGATAGCCGTCAGGTTCTGCACTATTCTTCTTAAATGTAACATTGCCCTCTTTGGGTGGTGCCGTATAGTTGTCGGGTTCTGTGCTGTCATTAGTCCATATAACTTTACCCGTTGCAGTGATTTCACCCAACTTATTACCATTCAAATCGTTAATATCAAAACCGCCTGTATCGATATTAAATTTAATCTGAACTTCGTCATTTTTGACAAGTTCTTTTAATTTTTCATCAGCTGTGTCCAATACAGAAATATCGCCCTCTGCACCGACTTGCAGTTTTACGTCACCTTTTGTATTTACATCATCTACAGCCTGTTGAAGTTCCTTTACTACCGAAATGTTCCCGTCGGCATCTATGACTATACGCTTATTCTCCGGAATCAGCCCCATGCTGTGTGCTAATTCGTTTGCCTGTTCGGTAATAACATCAAGTTTACCGTTTTCGGCAGCCTCTTTTACAGTCTTAAATCCGTTTTGCAGTAAAGCGGCATTTGTTGCAATATCACCTGAATATGCTCCAAACTTTTGCATTGAATGAACATAATCGTTAATTATATTATTCAATTCTGTTCCGTCACCATTTGCCGCTTTTTCCCACGCAGACTCTAAATTATCAACTCCATTCATTGCCAATGCCGCGGCTTGAGCATAACTGTTCATATCCAGTTTGCCCGCTGAAATAAATTCTTTCATATCGGACAATGATTTTTCCACACTCTCATTATCCTTATTTGCCACTGACATTTTTAACAATTCAAGCTCCATGTTAGACAGTTCTTCTGCTGTATCATGTAGTTCTTGATGTGAACCGTCCAAATCATCAAGTTGTTTTTTATAATCTTCAAGTATTCCTGTCGCAACCTTATAACTACCAGTTATCGAGGCAAGCACACTTTCTGCATTTTTAGCGGATTCATCCGTTATCGCATTTTCATAGTCACTACCTATTGTATTTTTATATATTTCTTTGGCTTTTTCGTATCCCTCAGCCGCAGTAATTTCATTGTCCGCTATTTTTGCGGTAATATCACTGACTTTAGACTTTGCCTCTGAATATTTAGTCTGCAATTCTAATTCTTGGTTATAATTTTCTTGTGCCTCGCGTCGTGTTTGTATATAATTAGCATTATTATTTACTAATTCAGATAATTCGGCACGTTGATTATTTATGTTAGATTGCAATTCATTCTTGGTTAGTTTTGTTACTTGTTCAACAGCGTCGTCCAAATTAGAATTATCGGAATTGATTACAAGATTATATTCTTGCGATAGCATTTCCTTTATTTCTTCTAACTTGCTTTTTGCATTGTCAACTTGTTCTTGACTGCTTTCAGGGCTTTCAATAACCATTTTTAACGATTTGATTTGCCCCTGTACTTCATTCAGCGATTTGTATTTTTCAAGGCTTTCTTTGACCTTTTCATTACCCTTGGATAGTCCCTCGCTCCACCTGTATTGCGATTGATACCATTTGTCATATGCAACCTTTCCGCCTATCGCCGCCGTAGCAATACCCGCAACAGCTAACGCCGCAGGTCCGGCAACAGAACCTATGCTCGCAAGTGTCGGTGCAAACTTCGCCAATGCTCCGCCTGCTGAAAATGCCTTTTTGATGTTGCCGACTGCCTCAACAATTCCGCCAACACCTTTGATTGCTCCGGCACTGACTTTTGAAATAGCACCTATCGCAATAACTGTCGCACCCGTATTAACAACAACACGTTTTTGTTCGTCGTCCATTTGCGACAATCCTTTTGCAAAATCAGCTACTGTGGTGCTTGCGTCTTGTATTGACGGTAACATTGTTTCGCCGATACTTCTCGCCGCCTCAACAATATTGTTTTTTGTGTTAGCCAATTTTGATGCGGTCGTTTCATTCTTTGCGTTAAATTCTTCTTGTAGTGCCGTATTTTCTTGGTATGCGGTGTTTGAACGATTGACACTCTCGGTTACTAAATCATAACCGTTGACTAATGCCATCATAGCCTGTATATCCTGTGTATTGTTTATGCCTAAATCATCTAACGCAACAGTTAGATTTTCGGCAGACTGCAAGCCTTTTAACAGTCCGTTAAATGCACCGGAGCTGTCAGTATTCCACTGCTCTTTAAACTCTTTCGCACTTTTACCGCTGTACTTTGCAAATGTCTTTAAACCTTCACCGCCGTTTGCAACGGCTGTTTCTATGGATAGCCACGTACGACCTATCGCACTACCGCCCATTTGTGCCTCAATGCCTAATGATGATAGTGCCGCAGAATAACCCAACACATCCGCCGCTGACATTCGTACAGATGAACCGTATTTACCCATACGCAATGCCATTGCCGCGATTTCCGATTCAGTCGTAGCACTGTGGTTACCCAAATCAACGATTGCACTGCCGATATTACGGATTTCGTTTTGACCGACACCCACAACATTCTGAAAACGTGCCAATGTTGCGGCACCCTCTTCGCCGACAAGGTTTGTAGCTGAACCCATTTGTGCCATTACTTCCGTAAAGTCGATAATGTTTTCTTGGGATATGCCTAACTGACCGCCCGCCGCCGCAAGTTCGTTTAGTTCAGTCGTTGTTTGTGGTATCGCGCCTCTGCCGTCAATACCTGTTGTTGACAAATCAATAATGCCTTGCTTTATTTTGGCTAACTGTTCCGGTGTAGCGTCAACCGTCTTTTTAACTCCGGCAAAACTATCCTCAAAATCTATCGCAAACTTCGCACTTGCAACACCTCCGGCGGCAAGAGCCGTTGATGCGTATTGTATCGGTTTTGTTATCGTGTCAATACTTTCGCCGACTTCTTTTATACCTTTTCCGGTATCTTTAAGCTGACTTGCAAGACCTTGATATGCACTTGTGCTTTCTCTTACACCTTTCACACCATTTGTATTGCTTTGTGTTCGTTCCAATTCTTCGAGTTGTTGCGATACACCGCTTATTGTCGCCTCTAAGTCGGACGCGTCACCTCTTATTCTTACTACTAATTCCGCCGCGTCAGCCACTACAAATCACCTCACTACATTCCATAAAACATTTTTAAATACGGGTCATTTCCCATATATTCTTCTTCCTCGTCCTCGATTATAACTGCAAGTAATAATCTTGGGTCTTGTTTTGCCAAATCATTCGGCAATATACCATGATATTTCAGCATTGTCCCATATAAATCGCTTAATCTTCCTTTTCGGTTGCCTGCTCGGGCAGGCTTTCCTCGTTTTTTCCCGTAAAATCGTCCATAAACCACTTCATAACTTCACGACACATTCTCATTTTTGCTGAAACAGCCGTGTCCAAAATATCTTGTGTCGCCTCTGTACCCTCAAACAGATAGTCAACGGCATCTGCACATACCGATGTAGCCGTTACTTTTTCACCCTCTGCAACGTCCATATATTCTTTTTCAACCAACGTTGCCGCACCGAAACACCACGGTTTTGATACATACTTCTTTTTGTTGTGTACAAATGTTAATACTCTTTGCATTGTTACTTACTCCTCTCTATACGAAAAAAGCACGCCTTTCGGCGTGCCTTGTCTTAAAGTGCTTTCTTCACCGGATAGTAGTTCATATCCTTAAACCAGTTTTCTTCAAGTTCTGTCTTTGTGACACCTTCCGGCAAATCGCTTTCGTCAAAGTATGCGTAATAGTTGTTGTCAAAATCACGTTGTACGGCTGTGTATGTAGCCTTTGCGGTTTGCTTTTCAGGTGCACCGCTTGACGCTTTAGTCTTACCGCCTACGTTTGACGCAAAGCTGTACGAACCCTTGTAATATCTTACATAACGGTATGAGCCGTCGGATTTCATAATTCTCCACGCAACACCGAAATAAACGGTTTTTGTATCGTTGCCGACCTCTACTACACCGTCTTTTTGTGTCAGTCCACGCCACATTGAATCAACTTCCGGCGGAATATCGGCATTTGTGATGTCGTGACCTAATTTTTCAATGTAGTTTGATGTTTCATACGCACCGTTATCGGCGTCAAAAACATCACTGCCGCCTGCGTCTGTCGGTGCAATTTCGACTGTACCTCTCAAATTGTACGGATCACCATATGTTGCACCCTCTGATGTGTCTGTTAAAACTACGAAAAATGTGTACTTGTCCACACCTATTGTAGGTAGTGGTTTTCTTTTTTCTGTATTTGCCATAAATCAATCATTCCTTTCTACTACTTTTACAAATCTCATTGTTTTGTGTTTTATACTTGTGTCGGGATTGGGTACGTCCATTGTCATTTCGTGATAATATTCATTATCCGTAAGCAATTTATATACTTTCTCCGACAATTCAAAACACGTTTGCGGATAATCGGCGTAAATATCAATCTGAACAGTTGTATCATTCGTAACGACCGTATTGTCATATGACATTGAGCCTTTGTCCGTTAGCGTGTAATATGCTATTGCGGGCAATTTATTAAAATTATCGGGATAAGCAAAACATACACTTACACCGTCTATCTGCTTTAAAATGTCCCGCAATTCCAAACCAATATCAAACACCGTATCATCCTCCCTACGCTAACACAAATACTTCGTATTTGCTTGCTATAACTCGTTTCACGAGTTATACACCTCCTTAAACTTAGCGATTATCTCGCTGATGTTATTTTTCAGTGCAGGTACGAGGAACGGCTGTGGTGCTTGCCCCGACGTTGTGTAAAATCGACCGCCACTGTAATACGTCCAGTGTCTTTTTGACGTATGCGAAACAGATTTATCACCCTTTGAGCCTGTGCCGAATTCGACATAAATACCGTAATCGGCAGTCGGACCGATTGCAACGCTGTCACCGTCCACTTGGCTTACGATACTGCCCTTTAAACGTCCTGTTGCAACAGGACAGTTTGCCACTGCGTGCGCTCTTACGACTTCACCCGCCATTGCCAAACCTCGCTGTATTTTATCGCCCGACGCATACTGTGTCAGCTTGTCAACAACGTTCTCTATCCCCTCGATTGAAAAATTCATTTCAGCCTACTCCTTTCGAGCATTGCTACCAAACCGCTGTCCCATTTCTGCACATATGTTATATCATATATGTCGCCGTCATATTCAACCCTGTTACCGACCTTTACGTCGTCTGACATATCGCAGAACATACGCATTTGACATTCTATATCCAAACCGTATTGCTCTCTTGCTCTGCCACCGCTGTACGGTTGTACATCGGCTTTGATTTCGGACAATACAGTCTTTTCGGTTTTACCTGTATAGTCGTCAATTTCATATTCTGCAATTATAACAGTTTTATCGTAAAAATCACTGAATACTGATGTCACTCGGAACACGCCCCTTTCGTTTACGGAACGGGTCAAGGCGTTTATAATAGTTGCTGAAAATCTTGTCATTGTCGGTTTCGGCATATGTGACGGAACGTTCGCCCTCACTTCTGCTCTTGACTACTTCGGGACTTTTACTGTCCCCGTAACCTTTCGCCCTGTACATATCCGCCGCAATCTTCGGAACAAGGCTTTCAAGCTGACGTGGCAGTACATCAATATGACAATACGCCATAATCATATTAACCGTGTCCTCAATCAAAAAGGACAACAAGCTGTCTTGCTCGTCGTCCTTAATTCCCAACAACATTTTTAGTGTCCCCAACTGTTCCATATTATTCACCGCTTACAACGTCGGCACTGCCCGACTTTCTCGCTTTGCCGTCTGCGGTAACTTCCGCAACTGTAATCTTGTGACCGTTTGTCGCAGTGATTTCGTCACCGTTGTTAAACTCTGTCCACTTCGACAAATCGTCGTCATACGCAACACTTGGAGCGGTGCTTGCGACAGTCTTGTAAACCAACTTGTGACCGCCGATAGGCTTTGGCGATACTGTAATAACAGTGTTGCCTGTTGTTCCTGCAACCGATTCAACTGTCAATTCGCCAAGTGTCGGAACACCGTTCTTAAATGCGGCAAATGCGTCGTCCTTAACCACAAGGAAACCTAAACGCATAGTAGCTTTGATTGCAACCATATCCTGCTCCGCAAGTGATAGCGGTTTACCGTCACTGTCAAGAGTGCCTTGTAGTGTAGCCTCGGTAAGAATTTCGTAATTGATACCTGCACGCATACCGACAACGGCATACTTGAAGTTACCTGTGATAATATCGGCACGTTTGTTGTCCCACGCACCGTTGCGCACAAATTCGATAGGCTGACCGTACAACTCACCACCTGTTGTACCGTTGACATATGCAGGTGCGCCGTTTGCGTCACGCAATTTTCTCAGCATATTCTTAACACCGATACGACCGATAAATCCCGACGGGTCATAGCCGTTTTCTTCAATCATTGACATTGCGTCAGATATAGCAATATCAATATTTGTGTTGTCTGTAACAACCATATGCTTGCTGTCTATAGCGTTCATAATGTTTGTCTTGAACGGCGAATTTGTACCGAAAATGCACGCCGCGTCAATCGCTCTGTAGAATGCCTCTGCAATTTCCGGCTTTAGTTCTTCAAATACGCTGATAGTCGGATCTTCCAACTTTTCCTTTGTTACCGGAATAATAACGGCTAACTTCTTCGCCTCGATTTCAGGGTGAATCCAAGTAGCACCGCTTGTCTTAATTCTTTCACCCTCACCGACCCAGTAAGCACCCGGACCGTCTGTAAGTACGTTAAACTTCTTTTTCTCGTGTTTCATTTCCTCGACTTTCGCCATTCTTAAAACACTTGAACCCCTTGTCACCATTTTGATGATTTCTGTTGCTTGCTCGACAGGTACAAATCCTGTCAATTCATTTTTTAAATAACCCATTTATTTCACTCCTATCTTTGATTTTCTCTGATTATGTCCATAAAACTGCCTGTGTTGTGACCGCCACTGCCACCGTTTAAATCCGGTGTTTTGCCCTTTAAACGCTCGGTAACACCTGCTTGTACATCTTTGTCATAGCTTTCTTTTATCTTGTCAATAACCGCCTTTGTGCTATCCTTGTCCTCTACTACAATGTACTTTGCAATCTCGGCAGACAATCCGACTTTGGCAAGTTCTGTTTCGGCATATGCAACGATTTTTTCACGTTCAAACTCTGCCTTTGCCTTTTCAAATTCTGCTCGTTCCTTGTCGTCGTCCTCTTTTTTTCTTTGCTCGTTTGTCAACTTGGCTTTTCTCATGCCCTCGTTTTCAGCGTCCTTTAGCTTTTGCTCAAGTTCCTTTTCCCACTTCTCTTTTGCCGCCGCTACTGCGTCATCAATCGCCTTTTGATTGTCGCCGTTATTCGGTGCGGGAGGCTCCGGAGGTGTCGGAGGTGTCGGAGGTGTTGGCTCCGTTGTTTTTGATGGATTTGGTGTTGGCTCTGCCATTCAAATCATTCCTTTCTTAAAAAATTGTATAAAAATAAGACGTATAACCCCACGTCTAACAGGGAGATAATCGGATCACCATTCCTTTCTTCTATGTGTATGTTGTGCCTACTCTCACACTATCACCGCCTTTCAATAAATTTGAATATCAAAAAAGCACGTCTGCAAACGTGCTTTTAATATTTAATTTATATTTAGTTTTTTCTTACACACTCTTTTTCATTAAATCATATCGTATATAATTTTTTTCCGATATTATTAACATCTCCCGCCAACAATAACTCTGCATTACTATCAATTAATCGTTTATGATTATTTATCATCGCTACTGATAATATTTTAAAGCGGTTTCCGTTTTCATCTGCAACATATCCCCCATTTTTTAAGTTTATACCGTTGTCATTGATTTGTACCGATATATTTTGTCCAATTTTCAATGAATTTATTATATCCATATCACACACCGCCTTTTTTATAGTATAGTTTTAATTCATTTTTGTAATCATTTAAAGCCTTTTCTGTTTGTTCGACCTCAATTTTAGTAAGTCTGTATGCTTTTTGGTATCTTAGTAATTTCTCTTGTGCCTCTATTTCACACTTTAATCGACTAATATAACTTCCATCATTTTTCCCCGTTCCATATTGAGCGGAATGTATAAGCTCTTCAAATACACTGGCACGACTAGGTTTTTGACGTAATAAAATTGTATGCGCATCATATGTAATTGCTTCTGCAAATTTACTATCCAAATATTTATCCGTTTCCTCGCTCATTTGAATAGTTCCTCCCAACTTCTTAAACCTTTTAATTATTTTTTGAAGTTGCTTTTTGGGCATAGTTTCTGATTTATTATCGTTCTTTTTTCTTTTCATCTCTATTATACCACGTTTTTCACTATTTGCAACATATTTTAACGCATTTCTTTGCTCATCTGTCAAACCGCTTTTCCATTCGTCAAACGTCATACCACCGTCAACTTTGTAATTTTCGCCAGTGAGCGGATCGCGTGCAATACGACTTGTCAAATTCACGTCTGCCATAATCGTAACACAACGGCAACGTGGGTGTATCGGTGGGAAGTTTTCGCCCTCAACGGCTTTATCCGTATCAAACACGCTACCGTCAAGACTTCCGCACCTGTCACACGTCAATTCAGACAGTGCCGCAACAAAACGATACTGTTTTATGCCGATTTCCTCATATGCCATTCTCTGACCTTGGTTCATAAAATGTGCCGTTTCACTTCGCACAAGTGTTTCGGCTGATGTTCGTATTCCACCCGGTGCAGTATCTTTGACGTAATCAATCAGCTTATCGGTCATACGGCTTACACTGTGACCGCTGATTATACCGTCCTCAATCGTCTGTCCGACTGCCTGTATAAATCTGTCGTTATGTATCCACACTCTCTCGCTGTAGTTGTGACCGTGCCACGGCTCACTTAACACTTTATTAACCGCCTTTTGCGGTACAAGTGGAAAATCAATACCGCAGTTTAAACCTTGTGCGGTATCAAAAATATTCGTATAATACGCCGTCTTTACCGCACTGTCATACAGTTTCTTTTGCTCCTTTATAGCCTCGTTTGCAACGCGCCTAAAGTAAATATATACATTCCGTTTCAGTCCCTCTAATCGGCTAATTCTCGCACCGTATGCCTGTGCATTTATACGGTTTAGAATTTCTTTTTTGACTGTCTTGTCGTCTGTTTCGGCATACAGTTCAAGAAGTTCTTCGTACTGTTTGTCGCTGTCGGCTATGCTCATTAATCGGCGTGCCTCTTTTTCGGGTATATCGGTCGAAATATAGGCTTTGAACGTTTTCTCAATGTCATTGTTTACATTTTTGATTGCTCGCTCATACGCCTTAATTACACCGTCCTTAACGCTGTCCGCTTGCGATTGCAAATATGTTTCAACTTCAACGGCACGTTTTACCCAATATGCCTTACTCTTCATTGTAGTTTACTTTCCTTGCCGAACTTTCAGCGATACGCATATCTTCGGCGGACTTTTCAGCCTGTTCTCTGCGTGCGATTTCAACTTCTTCCTTTGCGTCTGTTATAAACGGCAGACGCTCTAAAAGTGTTTCGTCAGACGCAAGACCTTTGAGGTAATTAATCATCTGTGCTATTTCAAGTTCGTTTGCAGGCAAGTTATATGTAAATCCTATATCAACTCTGTGCGACGGCACTTCTTTCATTGCGTTTAATGTCACTAAGAAATTGTTGTAAATCTCCAAACGTTTTCTCAACGTCTTAGCAAAATTACGTTCTTTGTTCTTGACGTGCTGTTCAAATCCCAACAGCTTATACTTTATCGCCACGCCCGACAAATTATTGCCGAAACTTTCGTCCGACAAATCAGGAACGTGTGACAAACGGTGTATATCGTCCTTGATGTCGTCACGCAACACCTTTGTATCAGCCTCGTTCAACACCTTTGATAGATACTCCGCCTTTGCATCACCGTCGCCCATTAAGATACGTTCTACCAATAATTTTTTTGCCTGTTCGGTGTCAAGGTCGCAATTACACAAAAACAACAGCGAATTAACGAATTGCTCTTTGTCGTTTATTCGGTCTGACATCAACACATTGTATGCGTCAATCTGCGTTATAAGCTGTTCAAAATCGCCCTGCATTTCCGTATTATTTCTGTATTCGATAATAGGTACATCAAAAAAGTAATGCGGTTCAACATTTTGCAATGACAATGCCGTATAGCTGTCAAGACCTGTGTATGTATATATAAACGACTCATCATACACACGACAAATACTGCCTGTGCAGTAGCCGTCAAGGTCGTATTTCTTGTAGTAATACACCGCAAACAACGGCTTTTCAAATGCCGACTGTGAGTAACATACAAATGTATGCTCCGGGTCCAATCGGACACTTCTCGGCTTGCTCTTTTCGTCCGCATAAATCAGTTCATATGCTTTGCCGTAAATGCTCATATTCTTTACGATTTCACTGTCAACACTCGGCATATCCTGTTCCAAATATTCGTTTTTGATTGCCTCAATATCGTATTCGTCCGACACCGCATACGTTACAGGATTGCCGACAAGATAACTCTGTGTCATATCCGTTATGTACTTTGCGTGATTACACATTATGCGGTTGTTTGCCACGTTTTTACCTCTTTTTCTGCGGCTTAAAATGCGGTGGTCGCCCATATAGTAATCGTGCAATAATCGGTATCTCTGTCGCTCTCGCTCGTGCCGTTCAATCAATTTCGTTATGATAAACGGTGTCACACCGCCCGCGACTATATCTTCATCAATTATCATATTCCGTACTCCTCTCTTGAATAGATTTTAGCTTTCTTATCCTTGCGCCAACTCTCAACGCCGTATCTCAGTGCCGCCATTGCGTCATCAAATACATTGACAGGTTCGTCCGTATATTCGCCCGACTTTTCATCAACTCGCCAACGCCATTGCTGTATCTCTTTGATTACATTCACGCAAGACGGGTGAATGTGTATCTTTCTGCCTTTTAACCAGTCAATCTGCGATTGTATGCTGTTCGGATTTTTAACAACTGCCCTTGCGCGATAGCCTGCCTTTCGCCACATTTTTATACGGTCCGGCTCTGCACTGTCGCACCACATTACAAGACTTTTGCTGAAATTCCCGTCAGCCTTAGTGATAATTTCGGTTGTATCCATTTCGTATACATACAGTTCATTACAAACGTAAATATCACCGTCCTTATAACCTAACGTCAATATGGCGTTTGCGTGATTAAATCCGAAGTCCTGTCCTATCGCCATAGCGTCAAAACGGCTCATATCTGTTTCAAATTCTTCAATGCGATAATTTGAGAATATCAATCCGCCTGTTTCGCCCCATTCACCCAGTCCGTAAATCCTGTAGCCCTCAGGGTCAACTTCTTTACGACGTAGCATACGTTGTCTGTATGCCTCGTCACAAAATCGGTTTGTTAAATATGTGCTTTGGTGCGTTAAGACGTTATCGTCCTGTATATCGAAAAACACTTTCTTTATCCAGTGACTTGACGATACAGGATTAAATGTCAATTTTATCTGATAAAAAAGACCGTCGGGGAGTTCACCTCTCAAACGGTCATCTATAATTTCAAAATCCTGTTGCACAAGCTCCGTAGCCTCTTCAATCCATACATCGGTTAATTTACCGTTTGCAAATGTGATTGATTTTAATTTTTCACGTTGCTTGTTATCGTTTACACCACGAAATATAATCTTGTTGCCGTTTATACAGGTGAACGACAACGGACTTTGCGTAACTCTCCACGCTCTGCCAACGCCCATACGGTTTATGGCTGATTCAAGCTCGGCAAATGTACTGTCACGATTTGTTATATCAGATTTACGCACACATACCAAATTACGCCCTTTGTCACGCATTAAACGCAATATGTACAGTTGTGCAGTATCAACACTCTTGCCACTTCCGGCACTGCCTTTCATTACAACATAACGCTTTTTACATTGGTGTACAGGCTTAAATATCGGATTGAACGGTACTGTTATTTTGTTCATTCGTCCTCACCGCCGTAGTCAATTTGTATGTTGTAATCCATATCACCGTCAACATTCAGCTTTTCTGTAAACAATGCGTAGTATTTACCCAACATTTCCGCCGCTTTGTTTACGTCAGACACCTTTGTCGGTATTTCAACACATATCGGTTGCTCCGCCTCGTCAGTGACTTTCTTGCCCTTGTCGTCATAGTGTGACTTACGGGCTTTGCACGTCACAACAACCGTTTCGGGTTTCTCACGACGCATAACGGCGGTTAACGTCTTTAACACCTCGTCTTGCTTGGCGATAAGAGCGTCCTCTTTCTCTTTCAGCCGCTTTTGTATGTATTCTTGAATTTCAGGTTTCTTCAAGTTTTCATTCCCAATCGAATACGCCGTCTTTTCCGAATACCCCGCTCTTAACGCCGCTTGCGTTGCATTCAAATCAATCAAATATTCCTCACAAAACAACTTCTGCTTCTCAGTCACTCTTATCACCTCCTGTTTTATTGCATAAGAAAAACACACCCGATTAGGTGTGTTTTAAATTATTGTTGTTTCTTTTTAGTATATTCTTCAATACAAAATTCTAAAAAGTTTAATTTTTCTCTATTTTTTAAAACTCGTAATTTATCTTCCTTCATAGAATCAAAAATCTTTTTTGAAAATACATACAGTCCTATAAAACTCACTACTACTGTTCCATAAAATGCAATGTATTCTGCTAAACCATTACACTCTTTTGTTACAGAAGTAAGGATAAATGATAATAGAGCCGTAAAAGTAGCACTTACAATTCCTACTGATATCGGGAAGTTCTGTGTTTCTCTACTTCTTTTATCAATCTCAATTTGTTCTTTTTCAAGTTTTAAATTGTGTATAATGATGTCTACACAATCGGTATCTCTGCTTATGTAATCCCTTGTTATATCTATTAGCATTCCGTAATCACCATTTTGTACGTAATTTTTGAAATACATATCTAACGTTTCTGGGATTTTTTGATTTTCTAAAAATAAATTTTCTTCTTTTTTTGACATATATCATCACCTCGTATGATATATACCCATAATATTACAACTTTAAACATTTTTTTGATAATTTTTTTAATATCTCCATTCCCACCAATTACACGAGATATTCACCCATCATCTCACGATGATACACCGCTTATGTTACTTGTTCTACTATACACTATATCACAGGTTCAATGTGACATTCAATGACATTCTTAATTTCAATCAGTGCGTTACCGTGTAAACGCAAAATATGTCTGTATCCGTAATTCATTTTACAAGCAATCATTTCCCACGTTTGAAAATTGAGATAACGCAGAATTAATATAGTTCGAAGTGTTGCGTCATCGAGTTTATTCACGTTTTCCAAAATCTCTTTTTTAATCTCGTACAGTCTGTCAATGCGTTTATCTATCAATTCGGAATAAGCGGCATAGCTTACGAACTTATTTTCCGAAGTATTCACGTTTGACGTCTGCACCTTTTCACTGCCAGAATTGGCCACAGTGCTTGTTGCGTTTGTCAACGCTCGCTCCTGCTCCGAAATCAGTGCGTTAATCTCCTCGTCCATATTCCTTGCTCTCGAAAGCCATTCTTTACATTCTTTAATCGTCAAATCAATTCCCCCTTATACTCCGTATTTTTCTTTCAAACTTTCAAGCAATTCGTCTTGTACCTCACGTTTCCCCTGCAAGCTGTCAAGCACACGTTTATCGACAGTTCCGTCGGTCACAAGGTGATGAATTATCACAGAGTTTTTCTGTCCCTGTCTATACAATCTCGCATTTGCCTGCTGATACAGTTCCAAGCTCCACGTCAGACCGAACCAAACTATTATATTACCGCCTGTTTGAAGATTAAGTCCATGTCCCGCACCTGCGGGGTGAGCCAGTAAAAGCGGTATTTTTCCGTCATTCCAATCCCTTATATCATCGGCGCTTTCAAGCTTTTTTGCACCCTTAAACTTTGTAAGTATTCTCTCGCAGTCATGGCGATAACTGTAAAAACACAAAATCGGCTGACCTTGTGAGGTATCGACTATTTCCGCCAACGCCTCAAGTTTTTTATCGCTCGTAACCTTATAACTTCCGTCGTCCAAATACATTGCACCGTTTGAAAACTGCAAAAGTTTATTTGTAAGTGCGGCGGCAGTAGCGGCGGTAACTTGTCCGTTTATGAACTCCAAATACTGTTCTTTTTCAAATTCTTCATACAGTTTCAGTTCCTTATCCGACAGCTTTATGTGCTGAACGGTATCAATCCTTTCGGGCATTTCAAGCCAATCTTCTGCCGACATACTGACGCATATATCCGAAATTTTATCATATATCGCCTTTTCGGATTCCTCTTTCGGCTTGTAACTGAAAATTGTGGTTTGATTACGTTTATCGGGAAGAAAATATCTTTCTCGATAGCCGCTTACCGTTCTGCCAAGTCTTTCGCCGCCGTCAAGCAAATATATCTGACTCCATAAATCAATAAGTCCGTTCGGCGCAGGTGTGCCTGTAAGTCCGACTACTCTTTTAGACAGTGTTATGTATTTTTTCAGCGCCTTAAATCTCTGCGACTTTGAACTTTTAAAACTCGACAGTTCATCAATAACCACCATATCAAAATTCCACGCATTGCCTATGCTCGACAATTCGTTTGTGAGCCACGCAACATTTTCACGATTTATAATATAAATATCTGCGTCCTTTAAAAGTGCGTTACGCCTTTGGCTCGGAGTACCGAGAATTTTCGATATTCTCAAATGTCTTAAATGGTCCCACTTCTCGCACTCTCTGCTCCAAGTATCTTCCGCCACTCTCAGCGGTGCTATAACAAGCACTTTTTCGATTTCGTAACAGTTATAAATCAATTCATCAATCGCCGTAAGCGTCACGGCCGTTTTACCAAGTCCCATATCAAGGAACAATCCGACGCGCGGTGTAGAGATAATTTTATCCAACGCAATCTGTTGGTACTTATGCGGTTTAAATTTCAAAACTCTCACCTCTTAACAATTTATCAACTTTGTCCTTCGTGTCAATCACATAAACGTGAAAACCGATTTTTTCAAAAAGTCGGTGTATGGCGGTTTGTAATTTTCTCGGCTTTCCGTTCGGCCGTTTAAGTTCTGCGAAGTATATCGTACCTTTCGGAATCATAACAATCCTATCCGGTACACCTGCCATACTCGGCGACACAAATTTCAGTGCCAAACCTCCCATTTGCTTAACTCGCCTTACTAAATATTTTTCAATGTCATTTTCTATCATTTTTCACCTGTTCTTTCTGCGGTAACTTTAAAACCGTTTTTCATATACTTATACGCGTATATGTGCGTTATGCGTGTATGTTTCTCTTTGTAGTACATATATGTATATAATATATAGAATTAAAGTTACCAAAGTTACCTATGTCTTAAGCCCTTGTTTTTACTGCGTTTTTTGGGTAACTTTTAAAAGTTACTTAAGTTTACCAAAGTTACCTTGAAAGTTACCTTTTCAAATAAAGGTTACCTCTAAAAGTTACCCCATATTTTAAGCTCTTTTAAACCCTTTTTGCACTCCGTAATCCTTGTTAAATTTAATAACCTTGTCGTATTTTTCCCAATCGTCAAACGATGAAATGATACTGTTAATCTCTATCGAATCCCTACGTTGAATTTGCCTAAAATCGCCGTTAAAGAGTTCGCACCATATTTCAAGCGCACACACTCTGTCACGTTCGACAAGTTTGTCTTCGGGTACAGTTACAATCTCCGACCAAAAATCCCGACGTTTTGCCAAGTCCCAACAGTTCCAATCACGCGGTACACGTTTATCAAGGAAGTCACGGATAAGTCCCTCTTTAACCGACACTTCCCTATGATCTGACTGCACTTGTTTCGCAAGCTGTTCCGTTTCCTTTGACAAATAAAGCGGTTCATTCTGCGTATAACGCACTTTTGCCTCCGCCCAAATCTGATTAATTTCCTCATCGGTCAAATCGGTAAACACGCTCTTTTTTATCGGCACAATCTCCGTATCAACAGGCCAAAATCTTCTGTTACCGGTACGGTCACGAAGATAATCGCTGTTATTGCTCGTACCGAAAAATACACATCTTCGCGGGTGTTCCTGTACAATTCTGCCGTATGCCGCGCGGTATCTGTCCGACGTCTGCGACAGTATCTGCTTAACACTGCCGACTTCCGACTTATTAAGTGCCTCAAGTTCGCTTATCTCTACAATCCATTTACCCTGTATAACCTCGCACAATTCCTTACCCTCGAACGTCTTTATGCCGTCCGTAAACCACCTGTCAAAGCCGACTTTGCGAAGTATCGTACTCTTGCCTATGCCCTGTCTGCCCGACAGAATAAGCATATTATCGAATTTACTTCCCGGCTCATACGCTCTTGCGACCGCTCCGACGAACATTTTACGCGTCACTTCTCTTGTATATTCGTTATCCGCCGCACCGAGATAATCGACAAACAATGTGTCAAGTCGTTCCGTATTATCCCACGCAAGACCGTCCAAATATTCAACAATCGGATCATACGCAACACGTCTGTAAAACACCGACAACGCACGGAAAACCTTATCATTACCCATTTTAATGCCGTACACATATTCAAGATACCACTGCAATCCGTCCGTATCGGAATCCTGCCAAACACGTTTTTCAGGTGCGTCCTTATCCCAAGGCATAATGCCGTCAATCTCCGCATATCCCGTAAAATCGTTCATTTTGATTTTACCTTTTAAATGCGAATCATTCTCAATTATAAGAATAATATTATTAAGAGTTTTTTCGTAAGCGCCTGTATTTTCGTTTTTCTCCAACTTTAACGCCCACTGCATATCGTCCGTTTCTTCGTTTTCGATACCGCCGAAATCTTCTGCCGCTTTCTTTTGACGTTCCTTAAACATAAGCATTGAAACATCACTGTCACCGTCTATAAGCTTGCACATTGCCGAATATGACGGCAGTTTCGATACAGGTGTACCGTCCTTTGCGTCTGAATCCGTATCGCCGAATTTATGAATACGAACAAGGTCAAAACTGTTGCACAGCTTACCGCTTGCAGGGTCTGTTGCGTGGTTTGAATACGCAAATTTGCCGTTCTCATACACTACAAGTCCGCTTGAACTTGATCCGTCCTTGTATGTGTATCTGTCGCCTACGGCACACTTTTCGTACACGTCCGAAAGGTATTTTTCTATGCACGAATGTATATCGTACGTTCTGCAAAACGCACCGATAACGCCTTTTTTAAGCGTTGGGTCCTCTTGTTTTTTTACCTGTCTGTCCAACGCCTTTGTTGTTCTTGACGAAACGTACCAACTCGATACGTCGTGCCAATCTTCATATTTTGCAAGCACCTTGTCAACGTCAAGCGGTTTATTTTCCTCGTGTTCAAACACATACTCGCCATCAATGCTCGTACTCGGCCAATACATTAAACGGTGCGGCTGATACGTTGTGTCGTCAAACATATCTATACCAATATCATACGCCACCATTCTCGCAACAGCTTCGTATTCATCGGGCGTACAAGGTCTTGACAGAAGTATCACCAAACGAAATCTCGGCTTTTCGGCTGTGTGCTTGTGCGTTGAGTAAATGCAGTATGTAAAATCGTAAAACATTGAAATATTATCGCAAAAATCACTGTCGGCAAAGTCTGCGTCAAGCGTAAGCAAAATTCTGTTTTCGATACTTCCCGACTGTCGCTTGCCGTTTTTCACCTTACCGCCCACAAAACCGCCGACGTCCTTTATATCATCCTGTTGTGACTTCGGCATATTTGCAAATTCACCTTGCGTTTCGCTCGTCCTTGTTGTCGTTTTCAGCCTTTCGACAAAATCTCCCCACGACATTTTTGTATTTTTCCATAGTTTTGATTTTCTGTTTTGTCCCGTAGCAATTACTAAATCCAATTTATAACACCCCCTAATCTTTCATATAAAAATTACATTCGTATCCGTCCGCATTAAGCGGAAGTCCTTTCGCCCATTCAATCGGCTCACACATTATTGCCGCCAACTCCTCTGCACTCGACACGCCTTTCGGAACGTCAACTATAACCTCATCGTGAACGTGGAAATTAATCTTAAAACCTCTGTCCTCAAGCCGAATTATGCTTTCAGCCAAGCAATCCCTCGCAAACGCCTGTACTATGTTTTCAACAAGCTTACCGCCCCATGTTTCAAGTCTGCTCCAAGTTTTTGTTGTCTGATTCATACCCATATATGTAACGGCTTTTTTTCCAAATCTGTTTACTTCGATTTTCGGTTTAACGTAAGCGATTTTTCTTCCCGACGGCAGACCGATAAAAAGAATATTCGACTGTTTGTAAAAAGAAATATCGTGTCTAATCTTGCTCGGATAACCCTCAACCGCCTTAATCGCCGCATTCTCGACCGTTCGCCAAAATGCCGTTATGGCGGGATTTGAACTCCGCCACTTATCCACGATACCTTGAAGTTCTTCTTCGTCAATACCCATTTTCAAAGCACCCATACTCACCATAGCTCCGACACTTCCGCCGTAACCGAGTGCAAGTTCGGCAATCTTGCCTTTTTGACGTAGCGGATCGCCTTTGTGAATACTTTCAATCGGAACATGGAACATCTGACTTGCCGATGCCTCGTATATTTTTCCGTGAGTTTTAAATACTTCAAGTCGCCACTGCTCGCCTGCAAGATATGCAATAACTCTTGCCTCAATCGCCGAAAAGTCCGCTACTATAAATCGCCTGTCCTCACTCGGTACAAGTGCTGTTCGTATAAGCTCCGACAGCGTTTGCGGAACGTTCTCATAGAGCATTTCAAACAGTTCAAAATCGCCGTTTTCCACACATTCTCTTGCGTAATCAATATCTTTCAAATGATTTTGAGGTAAGTTCTGCACCTGTACAATTCTCCCCGCCCAACGTCCTGTACGGTTTGCGCCGTAAAACTGCAAAAGTCCTCTTATTCGTCCGTCATCGCAGACGCTCCGCTCCATTGCCTCGTACTTTGTTACGGACGTTTTCGCCATCATTGAACGCAGATATAGCACTCTTTTCGCCTTTAACGATATGCTTTCATCGGCTATAAGTTCCTTTAATTTTTCCTTGTTTAAGCTGTCGATTTTCTGCCCTGTTTCTTCTTCAAGCCACGCCTTTAGTTGCACAACTGATTTCGGATTTTCAAGTCCCGTTATTTTTTGTGCCTCATCATAGCACCTGTCGCTGTATTCCGTATTGAATTTGATTGCATTTTCAACAAAGTTTCGGTCAACTCTTACACCTCTGTCGTTAATTCGTTGGTCATACGTCCACAGTTTTTGTTCACTGTCGCATATCGGAAATTGGGCGAGTTTCTTTTTTATCGCACGTTCCACTTCAACGTCCTGTATGCAGTATTCTTTGAATACCTCCCACTTGTCGGGTGCGTGCGTTGGTAAATTCCTTGTACGTCCGCCGTTCGTCTTTGTAGGCTTACACGGTTTTGAGAAGTAATCAATCAATGCTTTTCCGCGTTTGTCCTTTTGCTCCTCCAAACCGAGTGCAACCGCTACTGCCGAAAGTGAAAGCGGAAGTCCGAGTTCAGACGCTTGTACCGCACTGCACCGCCACTGATTTACGGGCAAATTAATATTAAAATACTTACCGATACACGTTCTTTCAAAGTTTGCATTATACGCCGTTTTCAACATATCCTCGTCCGTCAATGCGTCCATTACTTCTTTCGGCAACGCCTCACCTTGTGCAAGGTCAATTATTTTTACTTCTTCATCATCAAACGCATACGCAAATAACAGGATTTTAAAATCGGGGGCATTCGCATAAGCATATACCCCCGATTTAATTAAATCAACACTTCCGTATGTTTCAATGTCGATACTGAGTGATTTCATTTTGTCACCTTTTAATTAAGAAAATCGTCGTCATCGTCATACAGTCCCGCAAAGTCATCCTCCGCAGTGTTTCGTCCGCCTAAAGGCTCTCCGTCCCTTGTTTTCATCAAATTATTAAGACCGCACGCAATACCTTTATTGCCGTTGGAGTTAAAGGCGTAAAACGAAATTGACGCATGACCGTAACAACCGCTGTAAAATTCCGTCTTGTCGATTATCGGCTGACGTGACTTGTCCACAATACCCGGTGCGGTTTTGCAGTTTGCGTTGACAAAATAGCTGTTTGCATAGTTTTCGTCGTCCTCTCTGTCAGTATCACCGTCACGCAACGGCAACTTTAAATTTGCGGGAATTTTACCGCCGAACTTCGCAATGCCCTCTTGCTTTGCCGCCTCGATTGCGTTGTTTATTGCCTTGATTGTCTTTGTGTCGCTTTTCGGAATGATGATACTTACCGAATACTTTTCGTCACCACCGTTGATTGATGACGGCTCCCAAACGTGTGCATAACTGAATCTTACTTCTCCTGTGATTACCTGTGTCTTTCTTTTTTCCATTGTTTTTGTTCTCCTTTACTTTATATCTTTAAAATCTTCTGCCGCTTTCTCTGCCGAGTTCCATTCGGGACGTTTGTCCTCCGAACGCACAAGCGTCGGCTTTCCCTGCGGTTTTATTACATATTCTCCGAGCAGTTCGTTAAATCTTGCTCTGCCTAAAAGTGCCTCTATTTTCGTGATGTTGAGTATTTCCTTTTTGTAAATACTCTTTTCATCATAGCCGGCTTTAATTAATACATCGGCGATTTTGCTGTCGTCCTCCGCATATTTGCGGTTACTTCTTCCCTCAACCACTTTAAATCCCGGATACTTAACGCCGTTATTAAGTGCCTGTTCCAAAGCATAGTCCTTTACGAGTTTCGACCACTTCGCAAGGTTTTCCGCTTGGTCTATTACCTCCGCAATTTCATCTTCGGTAAGTTCCAAAGGCGGTTTGAAAACCATTGCCGCAAGCCTGTTTTTCTCCTCCGCATACGCACGGCATACGGCTCTTGCTTTGCAAAACCCGTCATCACAGTGACGTCCTGCTATACAGTCACCGTCACCGCTGTTCGCAAGTACGGCTTTAGGCTTTAAATCTTCGCCCCACTTAATGAGTTCGTCGCGTGTAAGCGTTTCCGTATCAATGTTATCAAGTCGTGGTTGGAATATCGTTAAATTGACCTTATGTATGTCGTATAGGTAGTCGTATTCGCTCAATGCTCCTAAGCCATATATTCTAAGCTGACTGTTCTTGTCTGCCGATACCTTTACGCCCTGTCCGTATTTAAGGTCTATTATTTCGATTATTCCGCCGCCGATAATAACGGTGTCGCCTGTACCGAATCCGTCGGGTACCCATTCCGAAAAATCTAAACGGCGTTCAAGATGAATCTGTGCGTCCTTGCATTGATTTTTCACTGCATTGTACCGCTCTAATACAAAATCACGATAACTGTCCGTGTATTCTTCCATATCTTCGGTTATATCAAGCGAACGTATCATTTTATGATACTGCACGCGTGTTATGTGGTTTAAAGCTAATTTCAGCTTTGCCTCACCCAATGAATGTGCGGTAGTCCCCTCTTTTGCATATTCACTGCTTTCGTCGGGGAATTTGCTTTCCATTGCGATTGACGCAGGGCAGTTTATCCACTTCTTTGACCCCGACGCTGAAAGTTTTGCGTGTTCTTCCGGCATTACTTCACATCTCCTATTCTTGTCATCGCCTCTGTGTATCGCTCAGGCGGTATTTCCGTTACTTTGTCGTAACCCATTTCTTGAAGCAGTCCCTTGGCCTTATCTCTGCCCTGCGACTTCGCATATTCACCGAATGCCTTGCGTACTTCTTCTATTGTGTATTCGGTTGTTGTTACTTCTGCGTTTTTATCCTCTGTCGGAGTATTGTCTGCCAGTACTTCGGCGGTATTATCCTCTGCCGGCGTATCGTCTGACGTCTGTTCCTCTCTTACAACGTTCGCCGATTTCTCAACTTCCGCCTTTGTCATCTCCACAGGTCCCGTCTTTTTGTTGAGTACCGAACATAATCCGTACATTCGGTCGAATACTTCCTTGTTACCCTCAAAATCTCTCTGTTCAAGCTTAATTACAATTTGCATTGATTTTTATTCCTTTCTGTGATATAATGTTTGTATAGATTAATAATCTATGTGCTTTTATTTGACCGTTATTGAGTTGCCGCTCTGACGGTCATTTTTATTGCGACTAAGTACCATCGCATTTACGAAAACACCTACCAAATGCTTTTCATTCGGTGTTAAATCGCTATACAATTTCAGTATTTCCGCCGTTTTCTCATCTGCCACTCTTCTCACCTCCTAATTCTGATATTTTATAGGTTGTCTGTATGCTAAAACTATTCCCCAAGATAATCCGTAACTGTACGGATACTGCAATACCTCTTTGAATAGGTCATACCACGCTTTTTCCTTTTCGTATGCATTGGCTTCTTCTTCCGTAAGTCCGTCGCGTTCATCGTCGCATACTGCGTCATCATCATCTATGCACGCCCAATCATCATCAATACAGGCGAAGTCGTCATCACGACAAGCAAAGTCATCGTCTATGCACGCCAAATCGTCAAATTCGTATTTCGTCATAGCTTTTAGTTATCTCCGCTGATAATCTTCGCAACACTCACTTCAAGCGGGTGCTTTGCTTTAATGCGGTTTGTTATGCCGTATCCTTTTGATATGTACGCCTTAATCGACTTGTTGTCATCGGCATTTAAAACCACAACATCATCTCTTCCCGTCATCACTACATATTTGTTCATTTGAAAATATTCCTTTCACTATAATATTTTGCTTAGGGTGTTCCTTGCTCTCTTTGGCAAATGCGTTAATCATCGGAAATACTTCTCTGTGAAAATATTCTTCCGTTTTCTCATTCTCTGTTTTTGGTTTTCTTTTTAGCATTCTTCCTGTCCCTTTCTGCCAATTTCCAACTTATGATTAGTCCGATACCGAAACTTATCAGTGCAATTCCTATTGTATTCATTTGTTTTACCTCTCTTTATCCTGTGAGCTTGTCCTATCGTCGGAGCATTAAGCTCCTTTTTCTTTGTTTGCTTGAATATCATTGTACTCGTCAACCATCTTCTGCGACGGCTCAACCGTTACATTGCCATACCCAAGCATATGATACATATTTTCTATATGAGGTTTCCAATGCTGAAACTGTTCATAAGCGGGTCTGTCTTTCCAACTGCCTACCACTTCAACGTGTACTTTAGGTTGCTTTCTCGGCTTTCTTGCCTTTTTGGTCTTTTCCGCCTCCATAATCTCCACCTCCTGCTTTAATCTATGTATTTCATTTTTTGTCCTATTACTTTGTACTAAGCGATCTGCTCCTGTTCCATTATCGGAAGTATACCCTCGCTCTTTAACAATGCATAAATAAACAATCTGCCTTTTTGTGTCCAATACGTATTTACTTTAGAATGTTGCTTGCCGTCATTTCCGTTTACAGTATGCGTCTTTGTACTTGTATAACCTTTTTCAGCATATTCCTTATACAATAGCCATATCCCGCCTTGCTTAAACTGTATCTTGTGTTCTTTTAAGAAATTGTTTAACCATTTTGCCGACTTACCGTAATCCTTTGCTATTACAGTGACAGATAATAAATCGGGGCAATTTAAAACTAAATCATAATATGACGCCTTTGGTTGAAGTTCCATAATCTGCTGTTCTTGAACTTTAACAGTAGTGTTTAGTTTCTTATTTTTCTCTCGTTCCAATTTTAATGCCGTAAACGCCTGTATAGCCAAATCGGGATTTTCCAATAGTTCTTCGGTCGCATACATTCCTGTTTTGCGTATCGCCGGTAATACATCAGCCGTAACCCAATGCTTAAACTTCTTCGCATTCGGCATTTTGCTTGATAAGATAAGACTGTACAAACCCGATTCGTTTATAATGATTGTTTCTTTATTCTGATTACCGTCAAAAAGCATGACCTTATGTCTATCTTCTTCATCTACATGGCGGTTAATATCTCGACTACCGTTTTGGTACTCGAGGATTTCCGCTACATCCTTACCGACAAACATAATCTCTCCGTTTACTGTTGTTGTTCTTACAGAGCCAAACTCTGCATTTTCAAATACCTTTAATTCTTCCATAACTTTAATTTTCCTTTCTTGCGTTTTCGTAAGTTAGATTCCAAAAAAAATTGAATCTCGTTCTTGTTCGTCAAGATTTAATCGTTTAGTTAAAATTTTAATCTCTGCTCTCGAAAAATCACCATTTCGTGATATTTTTCGATAAAGAGTAGATAAATTAATATCTAACCATTCTGCTACATCTTGCATAGAATAACCTCTTGCCACTACAGTACCCTTTAATAACTCTTTTTTAAATTCCATTATATCACCCACTTTCTTGCGTTTCCGCAAGTATAGAATAGCACATTAAACATTCTTTGTCAATACTTTTTCGCAAGTTTTTTATACTTTTTTGAATATTTTCTTGCATTATTGCAAGTGGCGTGCTATAATATCTTTAAAGGGAGGTTTTTAATATGGCATTAAAAGATGATTTAAAACAACGACGCATTGAATTAAATCTCACTATGGCAGAAGTAGCAAAAAAAGTTGGAGTAAGTGAAGCGACAATATCAAGATGGGAAAGCGGAGACATTGCAAATATGCGTAGAGATAAAATTGTTCTACTATCAAAAGCACTTAAAGTTTCTCCATCTTTTATTATGGGATTAGATGATAACCAAGAAACAGGCAATGAATTAGAGGGCGTATACTTTAGTTTAGCAAAAAATGCGCAAGACGAGGGTATTGACCCCGATGATATATTAACGGCTATTGAGATGCTAAAAAAGCTAAAGTCAAAAAGAAAGGAAAATGAATAAGTGCTATATCTGTCAAAAAAAGATTTATACGAACGTGTAGAAAGATTTAGAAGATTAATAGGCATTAATGATTCTGCTTACCCTTTAGATATATTTGATTTATGTCAAAATAAACTGTCAAATATTGCAATAGGCAAAGTAAACTTTAAAACTAATGATTTAAGAGGTATGGCATTTATATCTAACAACCTTCAACGCGAAAATCATGTAATTCTAGTAAATGCAAATAAAACACAAGCAGAAATAAATTATCATGGTACACATGAACTTATGCATATAGCAATTCAAAATAATTCAGGTGTTCAAGCATTTAAGTGTTATGATAAAGTTAAACCAACACAAGATTTTTACACTGAATGGCAAGCTAATGAGGGAGCCGCAGAATTTTTAGTTCCTTATAAACTATTACTACCGCTTATAAAAGAGAATTACAATAAACTGCAAGAAGATTTTGGTACATACTATTTTTGTGAAAACTGTTCTCTTCTATTTGGAGTTTCGAGAGTGGTTATGCAAAATCGCCTAAATGCCTTAAGTTATGAAATAGAACAATACTTAAATGGTACATCATTAGACAGTATAAGAATATTATCTAATTCGCAACAAAAGCGAGAAGGAATAAATACATTATCATTAAATCAGCTTGAAGATATTAGACTCATGCAATCGATTGAAAATTTTAAATAGACTGCATATTCCTAATTGAATTTATACTATAGAGATATTCTTTTATTTATACTATTCAAAAAGAAGGAAGTGATTATTATGGACATCATTAAATATTACGGCAGTGATGAAACCAAAACAGAGTTTATCAATCACGACAGTGAGCCTTTAATGGCAGTAATTGCACACGACCGCTCACACGCTGTTGTTTCATTGCTTGATGAGGGTTGTGAACATCACTTGTTGTTGGCAAAGGCTCTTGACAAATACAATATAGATGAATATTTCAGAATTATTTTTGATAACGAGGGTGCCGATTGGACCTTTGTATGCCCACCTAATTATAAAAATATAGCTAATAAAGAAAAACGTATAACAGAATTTTTTAATGACGGTGTTGATGCTATTACCGATTTTCTTAAACAAATCGGTTATGACGTACCTATTAACGTCCCAAGACGTTATCGCAGACATATGGACTATTTGAAAAATTCAGATTATTAAAAAAATCCCCTCAACCGCTACCAACAGTTGAGGGAAAAAGAATAAAGTGCATTTATACACAATATCCAAACCAATAATATTGTATCATAAATGCACTCTGTTTTCAATATAAAAATTAGAGAAAAGGAGTGTTATTTTTGTGCCGTTTTTTAGAAAAACGTGTACTGCATAACACAAGAAAGGGAGATTTACGATGAATGTAGCTATGTATTTACGAAAATCAAGAGCAGACGAAAACAATCCGCTTGAAACACTTGAACGTCACAAAGAAATTCTTCTTTCTTATGCAAAGGACAATAATTTAACGGTCATTGACATATTTGAAGAAGTGATAAGCGGAGGAATGTTATACAACAGAACGGAAATGCTGAAACTACTTGACGCTATTCCCTCGCACATATATGATGCGGTATTATGTATTGACCTTGACCGTTTAGGGCGCGGAAGTGCCGCAGACAGTGAAAAAATCTTTGACGTTCTTAAAGAAAACGATGTAAAAATTATTACGCTCAAAAAAATATATGACCTCAACAACGAGTATGACGAAGATTACAGTGAATTTGAAATGTTTATGGCTCGAAAGGAGCTTAAATTCATCACTCGCAGAATGAACCGCGGACGTATCAAATCAATCAACGACGGTTGCTTTGTGTCGGGTGCTCCGTTTGGTTATCGAAATGCCGTAATAAATAAAAAGCACACGTTGGAAGTATATGAACCGGAGGCAAAATATGTTCGTATGATATTTGATATGTACGTAAATCAAAGTATGGGTATTACTTCAATAAGCCGTCAGCTTGCAAATTTGGGTGTCTTGAGCAAGAAAAATACACCGCTCCACCCCACCACAATCGCCCGTATGCTCCGAAATCATACTTACATAGGTAAGATAGTGTGGAACAAATCAAAGTCTGTTAAAGGCAAAAATACGCAAGAAAAAACGAGTAAAGATGATTGGTTATATGTTCCCGGACTGCATGAGCCAATAATTGACGAGGACACGTTCAACAAAGCACAAGATATTATAAATCTGAAATACAAACCGCCTATGCGTACAGGCACGTTGCAAAATCCGTTTGCAGGGCTTTTAAAGTGTGCTAATTGCGGTCGGGCAATAGTTATCAATACTTCTAACGAAACCGTTGAAAAATACCGTCTTTGCTGTCGTACACTTGGTTGTAATAAGGCATCTGCATTGAGTATTGTAGAAGATAAAGTATTTGAAGTGCTTACAAAGGAATTTAAAGATATTGAATTGTCTTTGAAAAATATCCGTCAATCGCATAATAAAGATAAACTTTCCTGCCTTGATACAATAGCCACTTTGGAAACAGAATTAAAAAAACTTGATAAACAACAACTCCGTCTGTATGACTTGCTCGAACAGGAAGTCTATACAAAAGAACTTTTCCTTGAACGCAATAACGCAATTTCAGATAGAAGAAAAAAAATTAATGCCACGATAGCACAGGAACGTGAAAAATTTAAACTTGTGGATACATCTTCCGTCGAAGAACGACTTCCCCTTTTGCGTGAACTTCTCACTAATTACCACTCTCTTTCAGCCGCCGAAAAAAATTCCATTCTTAAAAATTTCGTAAAAAAAATTGAATATAAACGTGAAAAATCCGCTCCCAAGGGCGATATTTTCTTGAAAATCTATTATAAATAACTTTTTACCCACCTTATGTATCTTGTTGCCATAGCTGTCGCCATAGCAATCCATAATATTCCGGAAGGAATTGCTACGTCTGTACCGATATACTACTCAACAGGCAGCAGAAAAAGAGCATTTATAGTATCGTTTTTTTCGGGTATTACGGAACCTTTAGGTGCTATAATCGGTTATTTAATTTTACGTCCGTTTTTCAACGATGTCGTATTCGGTATTTTATTCGGAATAATTGCCGGAATTATGGTATTTATTTCAATAGAAGAACTTTTACCGATGGCACGTGAATATGAAAAAAGCAAAGTCACTATTATAGGCGTCATACTCGGTATGGCAATAATAGCGCTCAGCTTACTTTTATTTCTATAAATTTTACACAATATATAAACAATAGTTATTTTAAAAAAATATATACTATAACAGTTTGAAAAGAAAAATTCTATACTATAAAATACAAATTGGTGAATGCTATGAGCTATAATATTGGACTAAGGCTGCGCAATTTACGCAAAACTGCACGCCTGTCACAGGAACAAACTGCTTTAGCCGCTAATATCACTCCCGCCTATTTAGGTCAAATAGAGCGGAACGAAAAAAATCCTACAATTCTGACGATTGAAAAGTTATGTACGGTATTCAACATTTCGCTTTCGGAATTTTTCTCAAACCACAAACCCGCAAGCAATGATGATGTATTTTTAAACCGTATTACTGTTATGCTTTCAAACCGCACAGATGTTGAAAAGGAAAAGATATATCGCTTGATTAAAACAGCTTTGTCCCTTAGTGATACAGACTAAACGGAGTACAGATTTTTGTACTCCGTTTCTTTTATTATATTCACACACTTGGACAATTTACGTCCTATCAAAAAATTTTATAAAAAAACTTCCTTTCAACCGACAAAGTCAAAAGGAAGTTTACATATAGAGTTACCAAAATAAGCGATATTAATGAGTCAATAAAAATATTCCTAACAATATGCAGAATGCCGCTCCGAAAAGTGATGTTCTTAGTGACATTATACCTATGATTATAAGAGCTATCGCTGATATCTTCTTATACATTATAACTCTCCTTAAAATTTTCTGTTAATAACCCATGTATGCGGTTTTGTGCGACCGTCACGAGTCTTGCCTTTTCGAGGGCAAACGCCCGGCATAGGTCTGCCGGCATTTGTCGCGCGAGTGATTGTTGCGCCGCAATATGAGCATTTATACTCTACAAACTTTTTATCGTTCATCTCAATCCTCGTCTTTTAAGTTCGTCACCCATGGCTTTTGCCTGACCTATTTGTTTAGAGCCGTTTCCCGAAAAGTCTTTATTTCTCGCTTTGCGCATAAGCTCTGAATCGCTCATTGACGAATACTTGCTGCTTCCGCTTGAATATCCGTCTCTGTAACTGCTCATATCTCTTTCGTATTTTGATTTTACCGCATTGAATAAACCGTCTATAAATCCCATTTTTTCTTCCTCCTTTGTTTAGTGAATATTTGATGTTGTGTATCTGCCTGTCTTGCTTGAATCCGATGTTACTTTAACATCAAATTTTGCACCGCAACGTGTACACTGCACATTGCTCTTTGAACATGTAAGATTTGATGATTGTGCAAAACCTCCGCATTTTGGGCATCTAATATCGAACATAGCCATAATTTTTACTCCTCTCTTTTAACACTTTATCTTGTGTTTTTTTGATAATTTAATTATATCTACGTCCTTGGACAGTTTACGTCTATGTGAAAATTTAATTTAAAAATTTTTATATGGACATTATTTGTTCAAGTTATCAGTGTATAATCAATATTGATTTTTAATAATTAATATGGTAAACTTTTATTACAATGATTTTATGATAGGTGTGATTGATATGAAAATGGACAGCGGAAAAAGTTTCAGACTTTTGAAAATGTATGAATGGCTGAATCGCGGTGATGTAATCAATAAAAAAGAATTTGCCGAAATGTTCGGTATCAGTGAAAAATCAGTGCAACGCGATATTGAAGATTTGCGTGCATATATCGCAGAAAATGTTGATGACGGCGACGCATATATAGAATATGACCAAACTAAAAAGGGGTATGTGCTTATAAAGTGCGAACAGAAGTTTCTTACAAACGAAGAAATTTTAAGCATTACAAAAATTCTTTTGGAAAGCCGTAGTTTTAATAAAGACGAAATAAATAAGCTTATCGACAAGTTGTTGTTTCAAGCCACTCCGTCGGCAAAAATGAATATAAAAGACCTTATTCTGAACGAACGACACAACTACATTCCCCCGCGTCACGACAGACCGCTGATACATCTCATTTGGGAACTCAGCTGTCACATATCCAATCAGGAAATTATAGAATTTGACTATACGCGTCAAGACAAAAAAGTCGTTCACAGAACAGTAAAACCATTGACAATTATGTTTTCTGAATATTATTTTTATTTAATTGCGTGGTTTACGAATGACTCTAAGGATTTTCCCGCGATTTTTAGAGTTGACAGAATTACTAATATTAAAAATTTAAAACAAAAATTCAATATTCCGTACAGAAATCGTTTCAGTGACGGTGAATTTCGTAAACGTGTGCAGTTTATGTATGCAGGCGAATTAAAACATATTAAATTTGAATTTAACGGTCCGTCTGTCGAGGCTATTTTAGACCGTATTCCGACTGCTGAAATTATTAAATCAGACGGTAATAAACATACAATTAAAGCCGAATGTTACGGTGACGGCGTCCTTATGTGGCTTAGAACTCAAGGCGATTATGTGAAAATGCTGTGATAAAAAATGAGTCTGTCGACATTTTATCGACAGACTCATTTATCGAGTGTGTGAGATTATTTCTGTAAATTAATTTTTCTATGATAAAATACTTAGTTTTATTTGGGCAGATAAGCAAAATTCAGCTTATCTGCCTTTTTGTAATATAGCACGGATTTTCTTCCGCGTCAAGAGCGGTCTTGCAAAAGACCGTATTTTTCACACTATACAAATGTAAAAATATATGCTAAACAAGTCGTCCATCATACATAATGGACAGTTCTCCGTAAACTCTGCCCCAATTTCTAAGTGGCATTGTCCACTTCTTTGTTGCTTCAAAGGTTGTCAAATACAGTGCCTTTAAAAGGGCTGTATCGCTCGGAAATACGCTCCTTTGGCTATTCAATCGACGAAGTACGCTATTAAGGCTTTCTATTGCATTTGTTGTATACATAACTTTTCTGACTTCTGCTGAAAATTTGAACATCGGTGATAAAACATCCCAATTTTCTTCCCATCTTCTCATCGCATTAGGATACTTTTCTTGCCATTTTTTTGTGACACTCTGCATACGTTCGTATCCGCTTTCTTCGTTCGGTGCATGGTATATACTCTTTAAATCATTTGCAAATGCTTTTTTGTCTTTTTCCGCTACATATTTCAATGTATTGCGCACTTGATGGACAATGCAACGCTGATACTCCGTATTTGGATAGGCTGCTGCTATTGATTCCTTTATCCCTGATAAACCGTCTGCACATAATATTAATATATCTCTAACACCACGATTTTTGAGTTCATTTAAAACTCCCAGCCAATATTTCGCACTCTCATTTTCGCCAATGGTTATGCTTAAAACTTCCTTCTTACCCTCGTCATTTACACCAAGAATTATGTATGCAGCTATCTTTTTTACTATATGCTCATCACGAACCGAAAAGTGGATTGCATCAATGAAAACTATCGGATACACAGCTGATAAAGGGCGTTGTTGCCATTCTTCTATTTGAGGTAATATTTTATTTGTAACTGCGGTTACCATACTTTCGCTTACCTCAAAACCATATATATCTTCCACAATATCAGAAATTTGTCTTGTTGTCATGCCCTTTGCAGACATAGCAATGATTTTTTGTTCTATTGCTGATATGTCCTTCTTTCGTTTAGGGACTATCTGCGGTTCAAAATCACCGTCACGGTCTTGTGGAACATCAATAGGTATCTCGCCATAAGAACTACGAAGTTTTTTGTGTTTTACTCCATTTCGATAATCCGGATTGTCACTGCGTTCATATTCGTCATAGCCTAAATGTTCATCCAGTTCAGTTTCCATCATTTCCTGAATAGTACCGCCTAACAGATCCTTTAGTGCCTCTTGAATATCTTCTGCTGTCTTGATGTTGTATTCCTGAATCAATCCGGCAATGATATTCTTCTTTCCTTCACTCATTCTTTCTCGTCTACGTCTTGCCATAAAAAAATTCCTCCTATGATTTATTTATATTCTATCATAGAAGGATTCTTTTTTACAGACTTTTTCTCACACTCTCCATTTATCTTCCTTTTGCTACCGGCAAATCCTCATCACTTTTGTTATATTTTTCTTTTCTTTTTTTATAGTAATCGCATTTCTTTATCTCCACAAAAATATCATCAGGTATGCCAGTCGGATATAACCTACATGTAACTTCCATAAGATTGTTATATTCACATTCTGTACACTTTGGTAAATTTGCCATAACAAAACCTCTCAGATTATTTTTCGCGTTGTTTCCATAAAGGGGTAATATGTGCCTTGCCTCAAGTCTCGCCAATGCTCCATAAGATAATTTCTTTCTTCTTCGTATTCTTCAACAGACATTCCATCACGCCAAAACGGCGTTTCTTTAATCGTTCCTCTTGCCCAATCTTCCGCCATTTTCGAACTCCTCCTATTCATCGAAAAAGCTAAATTTAGCGTCAATCATATCCTTTACTCTTTTATCCGAACCTGTATAAGGTTCAATTTTCAAAACATCTAATGCAGCAGAAGCGAATTGAGCATTGGACATACCCATAGATACATATGTATCTTTTTGAAGTTCTTTCAACGCCGCTATAATGTCATTATCTTTCATATTATATTTAACCGCACAACAAATGCCGTAATAATTATCACAAAGTCCGCCTTTTAGTCCTTTTAATATAGCCTCTTTATCGCCACGTCTCATTTTCCGTCTATTTTGTTCCGACTCATTTTTTTGCATCATATACGTTATCCCCAATTATCTTCTTATTTCATCATAATGATTTTCCTTGTTCTCCGGATGTTTGTTCTAAATAATGTTTGTAACTTTCTTGAGCCTCTTTAGGGGCATCAGGCTTTAATACTTTTACATAGTTTTCTTTTCTTTCCCACCAATCGGGATTAGTTGTCCAATAAAGATCTAACCTTTTCATAAATATTCCTCAAATCTATTGCAATTTTATTTGTTTTTTATAGCCTTATTTTCAATTAACTAAGTTTCTAAAAGTCAAGCTTGCATTTCTTATAGTTCATTATATTCTTTCCCCATTTCTCTGTCAAGTTTCTCGTTACAAAATCCACTCAAAGATATTATACACTTTTCATATAATGTTTTCAAATGTGCCGAAGGTACTTAACTCGCACAAATGTGGTAGCTACTGCTCACCGTTTTGAGCACGCTTGCAAAAAAAAACAGAGTAAGCGATATATCGCTTACTCTGACGTGGTGCGCCGAGTGATGTCAAATCCGAACCAAGGGCAGAGTTTTCTATTTCCTCGAATGTAATAGTTTCTGTGCCTTCTTTATAGTTACAGTCAATAATTATTTTGTCATCATACAGATATATTGAATTTACAAAGCTGTTTACAAGCCGCCTGCGATGATCTAATCTTTTAGGATTGAGTTTTCTGAATTTATATATCCAAAATAAAATTTGCTCTTTTGTCAGCTTTGGTTTGCTTATTTCTTCTTTTATGATTTGCACTGATAATTCACTTTTTTCTCGTTCAAGCGATTCAAGTCTTTCTTTTGTAGACGGGGTAAAAATCCCTTGCTGAATTGCATTTAGCATATTATCAATGTTTTTCTGAACCTCGGCAAACTGCTTTTGAAGAATCGGCAATGATGTATTTTCTTTGTTAAGATGTTCAAGTAAGACATCAGCCAATCTATCCATTAAGTCATCATCAAAGATTATTTTCATAATGTGCGATATGACAAGTTCTTCAATCCACTCCTTGCGAACCGTCTTTTTGTCGCACCCTCTGTGGTATTTCACGCTGACGCATTTGTAGTAACGATGAACAATTCCGGTGTGACTTGTTCCGCTTTCGCCCGCCATAAGACACTTACATTTTCCGCAAAACAGTTTTGTTGTAAGTATGTATTCATCTTCCGCTTTATGCTTTGCCGGAGCCTTTTTGTTTGCTTTCATCATATCCTGCACCCTTTCAAATAAATCCTCTGGTACGATTGCCGGGATTCCGTTTGGTGTTACAAAACTACTGTATCGATATTCTCCGATATATTTTCTGTTATGGAGCATTCTTGTTACTGTGTTTAGCGTTATAGGCGTATTTTTCTTTGTACGAATGCCTTTTAGATTTAATTCATCAGTTATTTCCTGCATAGTAGAGCCTTCGGCGTAATGCTTAAAGGCCTCCAAAACAGCCGGTGCAGTCAGCGAATCAATAATATAAAATTGGTTTTCGTCTGTTGTGTATCCAATGGGAAGCGTTCCGCCGTTATACTTGCATTTTAGGGCATTTTCTGTAAGACCTCTCGTTACTTTCTCCGCTAATTCCGCAGAATAGTATTCAGCCATACCCTCAAGCAAGGATTCAAGCAATATACCCTCCGATGTTTGGGATATTTTCTCTGTTGCGGAAACGACCTTTACTCCGTTTTTCTGCAACACCGATTTATAATGTGCGGAATCATATCGGTTTCGTGCAAATCGGTCTAACTTCCAAACTATAACTATATCAAATGTGCCGCTTGCACTATCTTTAATCATTCTTTGAAAATCGGGACGATTATCGGTTTTTGCCGATAATGCTCTGTCTATGTAAGTATCGACAATTATCATATCGTTCGATTCCGCAAATGCCTGACATTCACGAAGCTGACCTTCGATAGATTCTTCACGCTGATTATCTGATGAATATCTTGCGTATATTACCGCATTCATAAATTACACTTCCTTTTTTGATATATACTGATTATAGCATTGCTTTGTAAATAAGCCGATTGTGCGGCGATATAGGCACAAGGGAGAACTTTCGCCCTTGTGCCATTAAAGTTATTTTTCTTCTTTATCGTCAAGTTGTATTTTCCATTGCTCAAATTCTTTTTGCCCGTTTTCGCTCTCATAAAAAGCGATAAGGTCTGGCAGCAAACAGCGAGCAAGTGCATCAATCTCGTGCTGTGGAATTTGATTTACATTGCTCTTGTCACTCACTGTTTCAGACTCCCTTCATTAGTATTTCAAAATAAAATTATCGTTCGGGTTCATCACGATGTTTGCGTTTGTAATGTGCTTCGCATAATTTGATGATTACCTCCTCAATTTGTGTGTTGCTATAACTTTTGGGAAAGAATTTTCGCACACGCTCTGTCGGAATTTTTATTCGTTCCTTTTGATTTGCCTTTTCCTCCGACATAATTTCAAGGATTTTATCATCGGCAAGAAGCCCCTGCTGACTTAATTTTTTCATACGCACCGCCTGTGATAATGACGGAGTGCAGTCTTCGCTTTCGATTATTTCAATTAAATCCTGTTGCTCGATGTCATTGAGATAGGAAAGCTCGACTGCCGGAGTGAAGGCAATTCGTCCCTCGTCAACATATTCCAAGAGTTTGGGTAAAAGTTTAGTTAAGCGTATATACCTATGTATCTGATTACGGCTTTCGCCGCTTTCCTCTGCAATAACGTCATAAGTATTTAACCTTTTCCCAACTTGGGAAGAAGTCAAATCTGTACGCTCGCCCTGCCGATTCATAGCCTCAACCTTCATTTTATATGCAAATGCCTTTTCGCTGGGAAGGAGATGTTCACGGTGCAAATTACTGTCTACCAGCACAATAGTTGCTTTATCTCTATCCAATTCAGTAACAAACGCCGGCACTTCTGTAAGCTCTGCCCGTTTGCCTGCAAATAATCTGCGATGCCCTGAAATTATTTCGTACTCGCCGTTATCAATAGGTCTTACAATAAGCGGTGATAATATTCCGTTTTCTTTTATACTTTGAGTTAATTGTTCCATTTCCTCATTCTCCTCAACTCTGTATGGGTGGTTTTCAAAAGCCTTTAATTTATCAATCGGTATCATTTCGGGATTTTTCATTATCGCTGAGCCTCCTTGCTGCGTTTTTTAGCTTCGATTTCCTTACGAATTTCCTCGGGAACCTTTGCATAAAGTTTCTGCAAAGCTTCAACTTGGTTTCTCAGCTTAATTAACTCAAATAAGCGGCTATCTGCCTTATCGGATTCTGCGTTATAGGCTTCACGCAAAGCCATGTTGCCTTTTTGCTCTGCCTGCAGTGATTTAGAAAGCATATTTACTTTTGTTTCAAAGGTTTCTGCCATAGGGACCCAGTTTTCAATCATTTTGATTGCTTTTTTGGTATTCTTTGAAGCATTGGCAAAATTAGTGTTTTTTAATACTTCCTCAATCTCCGATTGCATTTTCTCTAGTTTTGCGGCTGATTTGAATATGTAGCTCGGAATATGCTTTCTTTGGGTAAGGGTTGCCGAGGTTCCTCGCTCTATATCGGGATAGAACATGAGCATATATTCGTGAAACTCATCTTGCCATTTGGAAAGCTTAGCACGATTGCCGAGTATTTCTTTTGCTGTAAGTCTGTTGTCCTCTGTTAAGGGAACAAAACACAAATGCATATGCGGTGTCTTTTCATCAAGATGAATTACCGCCGAAAAAATTATTTCCGGTCTGATTTTACTTTTCATAAAATCAACTGCTCTTTGGAAATATTCAACCATTTTTTCGTGTGTCATATCTTTGAAAAATTCGGGGCTGGCGGTTATTAAAGTGTCCACAAATCTTGTGCTGTCTTTACGGATACGGCATCCCGACTCTTTAATTCTCCTATCAACCTCCGCTTTGTATCTCATCTGCGGTGTGATAAGATGAATATTGTTTTTACTTTTTGATGTGTCAATATCGGGATTGCTTTTGTATTCCTCTTTTGTACGCTCGTGGTGTGCTTCTATCCTTGCAGAAGGATTGCCTTTTTGTTTTGAAAATCTTAAAATTACATAAGCCATTATTATTTATCCTCCATTCCGAATAGTCTCTTTGCCGTCGACATCTTTGTTGCGGCTTCTTCTTTTCTGAAATTTACCCCGATAAATTTTACGGGAACACACATTCCCAACACTCGATCATAAATTCGTTTGTGCTGAACATCTGTAGGGTAATTCAGTTCTTCTAATGTCAAATTTGTTGTTATGATAAGAGGTCTGCCGCTCTTATACCGTGTATCTATAATGTTATATACCTGTTCCAAAGCATATTCCGTACCTCTTTCAATGCCCAAATCATCTATGATCAGAAGATTGTGGTCGTTGAGCCTGTCAAGATATTTATTTTTATCACTCTCGGAAAACAAATCATTGAGAATGGAGGAAAAGTTTGTCATTCTGACAGATACATTTTGCTCTATCAAAGCATTTGCTATGCAAGCTGCAAAGAATGTTTTGCCTGTTCCAACATCTCCCCAAAGCAGCAAACCTACATTGTTTTGCAGAACCTCCGACCACTTGGCAATATAATCTCTTGCAACCTTCATAACTGGATTTGCGCCATTATCCTTATCAAAAGTCCAACCATACAAAGCACCATCTTCAAAACATAGAGATTTCAGCATATTTAACCGTTGAACCCGTTCAAATTCATTTGATGTCATAAGCTTTCACCCTCCTTGCAAGAATAGTTTGCAGTTTTAATGTCTTTACTTAACCAACTGAGGATTGTTGCATAATGATTATTGTAATGCTTACCAGCGGTCTCCATATATTCGGATAATCTTTCTATGTACTTATCTGCATATAGCGGATATTCGTTTTTTAGAGATTCATATTCCGAGAGGGTGAGCGATACATTTCTGTATCGCCCGTATGACTCTCTATCTGAATTTATCTCTGTCTTTATATCTTTTTCTGTTTCTATCTCTGGTGGATGATTGTCGGACAAAGTTCGGACATTTGTCAGACATTCGCCCGTTGTTTGTCCTTTAAGCGCCTTAACCTTTGCCCGAGCAAGTCTTTTTCGGTCAGCTTCGGTTGATGTTTTACCGACCATTCCCTCAATTTCCAACATATAATAGGAATTGTCGGGCAGCTGCTCGACCAATCCCAGCTGCATAAATATTTGCAGTGCCTTTTCGACGGTGCCGACATCATATCTTGTAATTGTTGCAAGCATTGCCGGAGTCATTACAATTTCTTCATTCAGCATCAGGTGTCCGTTGTTTTCCAAAGATGCGGTAAGAAGTTTTAGTAATATAAGACAGTAGACAGCTCCGTTTTGCATACTCTCTAAAAGAATAATATCTTTCCGGTTGAAGAAGTCTGCACGGAGTCTCATATAGTAATATTTTTGATTCTCAGCCATTGTGTGTGCCTCCTTAAATCGTAGTTTTCACAACAGATGTGCACCTATGTTATAATTCGATTAAATCACAAATAACTTGACTTGTAAAGGGATTTAGTGTATACTTTAGGTAATGATAAAAATGCAAAAATATAATTCACATAAAAAGAAGGTGTTACACTTGAAAAAGAAAACGGAACTTCCGAATATACCAATGCTCAAAAAGCCCGTAATAGCTATAAATATAGATTTTAAGAAGAAAAAAGAGCATCTTGTAATCGGTGATTATAACAATGTAAATGTGTTTGTCCGAGGTCAAAAAAATACTCAGATAATTTTTGAGAAGATTCGTCCTCTCGGCTCGTTTTTGCTTGACATTATTGATGAGTCCGAATATTTTTCCGATATAAAAACGAATTTTGCTGAAATTTACAAAGAAAAATATGCCGAAAACCTACGGGTGGTTGAAGGTTTATACGAAGCAGGTAATCCCGTTTTGAAATATCTTGCTTTTGCCTTATGGGATGAATACGGCAGAATCATAAGAGCAGATAAAGAAAAAGACGAGGCTTACCCCGTCTTGGAAAGAATGGAGGATTTAACCTTCCCGTTCAGATATAACCTGATGAATAATGTGCTGACTTGGCAGAGGCATAAGCCCCTTAATCCGCTTATGGATATGCCGACCGAATATTACAGGTATCCTGCATTTAATTTGGTTGTTCCGCAGACAAAAGGAACAATGGAATATATCGCTTCCGATTTTACCTTGTTTCCGCTTATTGTGCATTACCTAAAAACCATATATGAGAAAAAGAAATTTTTCAGCTATTGTAAAGTATGCGGTAAACTGTTTCTTGCACCCGATAACAATAAGACCGTTATCTGCTCGGATAAGTGCAAGGCAAAACAACAAAAGATGAACAAGAAAAGGTATGATGACGCCCATAAAGGCAATTCTACAGAAAAGCTCCATAAATCAGAATATCAGTATTGGTTTAACCGACTTTCCAAAGCAAAACGGAAAAACAATATAGCAGCTATTGCCGACATAGAACAGGCTTTTACAAAATTCAAAGAAGTTTCAAAAATAAAGAAAAAGCAAGTGAATAACGGCTTGCTTTCATATGAAGCGTATTACGGTTGGTGTCTTGAACAAAGAGGCGTTATTGATGATATTATGATGAAGCACGGTCTGTTTGATAGGGGATGACCTCCGAAGCAGAATACACCATTGCCTACTCTGCAAATTACCGCAGTGCTGACCGTCTGCCAACTCCAGCGGCAGACGACCAACCCTTTGTAATTTCGCCGTCTGTTAAAATATGTTGCTCAAATACGGCGAGCAATATATTTTAACACCCGCTCCGTCGGCAAAGGTGTAACACACTACACTTTGCAGGCAAAGAAGTGTGCCAAACTTTCCCTTTGGAATCCCTTAAAAGGAGTATATATCTGTGCCGAGATGCAGATATATACTCCTTTTTCTAATCATCACAAACGCATCGAGCCTTGTGATGATTGCATAGTAATTTGTTGTAGGACACCAATTTACGATGCTTCTTTATCCTCAAATAATAATTTGGGGATAAAGAAAAAAACAACTTCTAATACCGATAAATTTATAATCACCATAAAAAATTGTTTATTTTTATTAAGCTATTAATCTTCAGTAAATGAAAGAAAATTTTTTCGACATATGTTGGTTACAAGATTTAGATTGTCATCCAAAACAGTTCGACAAATTTTAATCCTCATTCCGTTTTCGATACAATCTTTTAACAATGCTCCATATTCGCTCCGACTATCAACTAAACATTTCTTTAAAAATGGGGTGAAAAGCACGAAGTAATATTCCGCATTATATCCCTCTGTTAGAAGATTTTTTATTTGTCTAAGTTGCATCATAGCTCTTTGCGATTTTATATTTGGTAGCAATATTGTGGCTTTATCAGAAATAATACTTTTCACTTCTATGATCTTGTTTTTTTGCTTCAGATAAAAGTCACACTTGTAATTTTTCACTACCTTTTCTGCAAGAATTTCCTGATGTTTTGCCATCAAAATGTTTTTTACAACTCTGTTGGCAAATCCAGAATTTATTATAACATATTCACCTTTAACTTTTAATGCAAATAAAGAATACGGAGATGCATTTTTTTGATAAGTATTATTTGTTATCAAGGCATCTGAGCATTCAAGGTCTAACAGATTTCTAAGTTTACATGTGCTAGGGACATAGCATTTTGTCATTTTATTATTTAGACTTATAGTACATGAAAATCTTGTTTTATCTTCCGCAATAAATTGAGCTTTAGTCAGTTTTTTTATCATATGCATATTTTATTATCCTTTCTGAGCTTGCTTATACATTATATCAAATTTATATATAGAATTCAAGAGTTAGTATCCAAAAACAACCGACAGGTAGGACTTTTTTTCTCTTTTTTCAAAAATCTATTGCAAACTATCGTTTAATATGCTATAATATAATTAAACATATATATCATGAGAGCGAGGTAATTGCTTTGGCTGTATCTTACAATAAACTCTGGAAACTGCTTATTGATAAAAATATGAAAAAAATGGATCTTAAAGAAGCTGCAGGAATAGGTTCTACAACATTATCCAAACTTAGCAAGAATCAGCCAGTGTCGATGGAAGTGATTATGAAACTATGCGGTGTATTAGGTTGCAATGTTGGCGACATTATGGATGTCATAGAAAAACAATAGAATGGAGACTGTTATTATGAGTTTAGCTCAAAATGCATATATAGATGCTTCAAATGTTTATGAAAGCTCACTTGAGAACAACTACAAAAAAGATAATGGTATCTTTTATACAGATCTCTCTCTTGCTGAGAAAATGTTATGTGAGTTGAAATTACCTAAGGATGTTGCGATCATGGATCCTTGTTGCGGTTCGGGTGTTTTTCTCTATGCAGCAAAAAAACACGGTTACATGAAACTTTATGGAATAGACCAAGATAAAAATGCAATTAAATTTTGTTTAAATAATATCAATAACGTTTCTTTTAATACCTACGATTCCATTAGTAGTAGCGGTGAAGATTTATTAAAGGCACTTGAACTTACAAAACCTGATGTAATTATTGGCAACCCACCCTATGTACCTTTGTCAGGAGACGTTGAATTAAACTGTGATTACCTTTTCAAACGCAGAGTGTCTGATTCTGGAAACAATTTGTTTGTAGCAGCTCTAATGCGAGCTTTTGAAATCGTAAAAGAAAACGGCATTGTATCTTACATAATTCCCAAAAATTTCTTACATGTAGCAGGATACAGTTTGCTGAGAAGAACGCTTCTTGAAGAAAAGACAATCCTTTCAATTATAGATATTGGTGCCTATTTCAAGAATGTGCGCGGAGAACAAATCATCATTACCGTTAAAAAATGCGTAGCCGATAAAAAACATAAGATTAAATTGAAGAAATTATCAAGCAATCGTTTTGTAACTATGTGTAGTATTCCTCAGTCGTTTTATAAAGATGAAATACTGATTTTTAACTGCGCAGAAGATTATTCAACATATAAAAAATTAATTTCTTCATATCAAACATTATCTGATTTATGTAATGGTTATGTTGGTAGAGGAAAATCAACTTCTAAAGAAGCGATTGCAGGAAAAGAAATACGTAAGTTTGGATATAAAAACCATATTGTTCCCATGAAAGGAAACAAAGTTTTTATTCAAAATATTTACAGTGCGGAAGCAGGTATAATAGCTGCGTTTGGCGGAGATATGGAAGCAACACAGACAGTTACTGTATTTACAGATGGTGACGAAAAAATGTGCCGTTATATATTAGGTATACTTCATTCTCGGTTGTGTAATCTTTTCTTATACAAATACTGTTATAATTATTCCAGACTTACAATGCACACTGATGCAAAATACTTAAAGAAAATACCGCTCCCATCAACCAACCAACAAACTGTGTATTTCGATTCCATACTTAGTTTGGTTAGTAGATTGGAAAACAATGATTATATGAGCCAAGGATGGTTTGATTGTTTAGAAGAATTAAATCAGGTTGTATACAAGGCATATGGCATTAATAAAAAAGAATCTGATTATATTGATTGTGAAGTAAAAAGAATTCAATCTAAGAGGTGGATTTCAGATGGACAACTCTAAAAAGTGTAATGATCTCACTGGAAAAGAGTGGCTTCAAAACTCTTTTAGCATTTGGCGAGATTTATCAAAAACAAAAGAAGAAAAAGATTTTAAACACCCCGCATCTTATCCTGTATCATTATGTGAAAAACTAATACGAACATTTTCAAGGGCAAACTCGTGCGTATTAGATCCATTTAACGGAATTGGTTCTACAACTGTGGCTGCTCAAAATCTTGGATGTAATGCCACAGGAATTGATTTATCCGAAGATTTTTGCAATATAGCAAGACAACGTGTAGGTGTGGATGATAAAATTGAAATTATCAATGGCGATAGCTTTGAAATATTAAAAAGGCTTCCCGAAAATCACTTTGATATTTGCGTTACATCGCCACCGTATTGGGACATTCTCAATATGAAACGTAGCGCAGATCAAAAAGATGCTGTGAACTATTCAAATAAAGCGAATGACGTTGGAAATATAGCTAACTATAACGAATTTATTGATACATTATCAACGCTTTTCTCTTCGGTTAATAGAGTTTTAAAAAAAGGTGGTTATTGTATCGTAAATGTTATGGATATTCGTAAAAAAAGCAACTTTTATCCATTGCACAGTGACTTGGCTACAGCATTACAAAAAGTCGGGTTTATTTTTGACGATTTAATTATATGGGATAGACAGTCAGACTACAACAATATGCGTCCGCTCGGATATCCGTATAGGTTTCGTATAAATAAAGTGCACGAATATTTATTAATTTTTATAAAGGAGTAATTACCATGCCATTATTAGGCCCCAGAGCACATGACATAGAAGTTAATACGGCAGATTTTTGCTTGATTTTGGGGTATTTATGCAGTCCAGGAAGAATTGGAATCATTGAAGCACAGATTCCAGAAGAAAAAGCATTTATGTTCGAAAGAGAATTTCCCAATGAAGAATATTATCCTATAACCCAAGGTGAAACAACTGGCGGATATTCAATGAAACGGAGTCATCAACTTCGTATTTATTTTAATAATATAAATAATTGTCCCGCTGTTCTTCGTCCCTTTTTAGGAGAGGGAAATACCAGTTATGTAAAAAGAATCAATAAGGGGATGTTTGTCGAGAAAATTGTTAGAGATTATTGTTTTCATTTTGGTGAATATCAAGATGTGACAGCGATACGTGCAGCCGTATCTCGCTTGCACCCTGCAAATGTTGCAGATTTTGATAGGGGGTATAATTTATAAATGGAGGATTTTATGGTAGAAAAAATTTTAGATTTTTTAAATGATATTAAGAGTGATGGCAAAGACTTTTTCATCGAAGCTGAAGCTAAACCGGTAATAATGACAACTTTTATAAATGAATACAATAGAACACACGCTCCTTCTATTACAGTTAATAGCGATGGAATAATTGTTTTACAAGATAACGCTAATAAATGGTCTCTCGAATTAAGACTTTATGTCTCTGTTGCTCCACCTGATGACATTGCACATCTGTTTGGAAGAAACAGAGTATATAAGACTGATTATCCATATCGTCTTAACAATAATAAACTTATTCGAGAACTATTTGATAGAGGGTGCAGAATTGGAATAAATTAAAAAGGTTGTGATTATATGAACAGAGAAATGTCTTACCTCTTAGGTATGATTTGTGGCAATGGAGAAATAAAACGCGGAGCTATAGAAACAACTATCTCTATTGAAATTCCGCACAAAAAATTAGCAACAGAAAACAATAACGATGTTAGAATATATGTGCGTGCAAGTATAACCGATATTCGTACTGTTTTAGAACCTCTTATTGGTACAGGTTTAAACTTTACTCAGCAGGATAATTATTCAATTATTTCTTTTACCAAAAGAAATGACGAATATATGATGAGAGAAATTTTGCGCTATACTGGAAACGCCGTATCTCATGAAAATATAAGGATTGACGAAGAAATTTTTGCATTCACTCGTGATGAAAAGATTTCATTTTTACAAGGGTTCGCTGATGTAACTGGTTACATTCGCAGAAGTAACTACTTCTTTAAAACATATATGCATCGCGTTTACTTAGAGGTGCCGCATAATTGGCATTTAGTAAGTGATGTTTGCCAATTGCTTAAAGATGTTAACATTCCCGTTCAGGCGATAGATTGGGCCCACCCAAATATGCGGGATGGAAATCTTGTTAAATATAATGAAGGCAAACCTGATTTTTGGAAAAAGGAACATCAAATAAAAATATGGGCAAACGAATTTTTGCCCATAGGCTTTGCTGTTCTGCATAAAAGAGAAGCTCTCACTCAATTTGCAATCGAATTAGTTGATGGCATTAAATCAGAAGGGAAAAATCCTGAAAATGTAACTCATAAATTTTATTGGGAAGGGAAAGGAAAGAATAAAGTCAAGCCACACCATCCCAGTGAAAACGACGCTTTTATTCCTTCAGAAATTAGAGGAAGACACTATGATTCTTGGAAGCAAATAGCCAAAGATTTAGGTTACGAGGAGTAATAATATGAAGGAATTTGATTTATATCCGCCAATGCAACATTGGCTTGAATTATACTTGAAGGATAAGTACAAATCTGCCGACGAGATTATCGTGGTTGATGCGCACAGCGAACGATTAGACCGAGTTTTAAGAAAATACGATATTATACAAGAAGAAGCCATTGGAGTTGACATTCAAATTGATGTACTTGGAATCGTAAAGAAAGCTGATAAATTCAAGCTGTTTTTTATAGAGGCGAAAAAAACAAACTTAACGCTCCGTGATTTAGGCCAACTGTGGGCATATTGCAAACTGATTGATCCAGAAGAAGCATTTTTGCTGACTTCTGCTGGAATGGGTTCGTTAAATAAACTTTTGAATGTTTATAAAAGAGAGGACTTGCTGGATTTCGGTGATGGTAAACGTATTAAAAAGATGAAGATAGCTATATGGAATATAAATACCAATTCTCCGGATGCGTCTACTATGGTTCCAAAGATTTGATTTGGATAGCATTGGTGATGTCAACAAGCTCACCGTAGCCATAACCATTTGTCTGTCCGTTAAGCTAATCATTAAATATAATTACATTCGATTTTGCTCTTGCATCGGCATATCCCAATCCGGTTTGGACTTCTGTAAAAATATCGCCCATGAGATTTTCAACAACAGCTATGGCTTCATCGGTAGCATAGCAGGGTGCCGATTCTTTCGGCACCTCTGTTGCATTTACAGAAAAAGAACTTATTAAGATTGATATGATTAATAAGCTGGATATGATTGATTTTTTCATTTTGAAACACATCCTGCATAAACGATGTTCTCAAAAACAATTTCTTCTGCGGTGTGATTTATTTGCTCCATAGCAGAAATCCAAGCAAATTGATCATCGGCTTTGAGTTCTTCTGTAACATCTCGTTGGACAACTAATTCTTTGATCAATCTATCAACCATTTCCTTTGCTGTTGTGTCAATTTCTTCAAGATATGCAAGCCAAGTTCCGTCAATCATCTTTGCAGTATAAAAACAAGGTCTGTTCTCTTTAATAAATTTTGCGTGCATTCTGCCGTACTTCCCGATGTTATAAACTTTGTCATCAGGTCCAGTTAAATTTGGAATGTAGTAATCTCCGTTTCTTACATACTCAATTCCGTTTTCAATAAATTTTTCTTTCATAGCATAAACGCCTCCTTTAAGTTTCGTATCTTTATTTTATCAGAAGGCAATTACTTTGACGAATGTGTGAATACGAAGAATAAAAAAGAGACAAAACCGATTAAAGCCTTATCTCTTTGAAGTGTAACATTATTTTTTCTTACTCTTGCAATTAAAATTGGGATAATCCAAATAAATCAAAAATCCGAACCCTTCACCGATTGGTACAAGGTTCGGATTTTTACTGTTTGGTGCGGATAACAGGACTTGAACCTGCATGGGTTGCCCCACATGAACCTGAATC
>OGWS01000020.1_pt1 | contig 145084 bp, 141 predicted proteins | sample 1576111 | NCBI WGS metagenome assembly OGWS01 (sample SAMEA3541534, study PRJEB24748) | human gut metagenome | biome: human gut; feature: human-associated habitat; material: faeces | place: China | collected 2012
TCTTTTTTGTACTTATATTAAATTTGAAAGAAAACATAAGCCAACTTTTTTTTCTCTATATTTTCTATATATTATAAAATTCAAATATAATATTAATTCTTAAAGCTATGAATTGGTGCAGGAATACGACCTGTTCTATTTATGAAATTATCGCAAGAGAAATTATTTACAGGCATAATAGGTGCATATCCAAGTAAGCCACCAAATTCTACTGTTTCTCCAACTCCCTTTCCAATTACAGGAATAATTCTTACAGCTGTTGTTTTAGCATTAACCATACCAATTGCTGATTCATCTGCAATAATACCGGCAATTGTTGTAGCCTTTGTATCTCCCGGAATTGCTATCATGTCAAGTCCAACTGAGCATACGCATGTCATTGCTTCTAATTTTTCAATAGTTAAAGCGCCTTCTTTTACAGCATCAATCATACCCTGATCTTCACTTACAGGAATAAAGGCACCACTTAAACCGCCAACATATGAAGATGCCATTACGCCACCTTTTTTAACCTGATCGTTTAACATTGCAAGAGCTGCTGTTGTACCAGGTGCACCGGCTCTCTGTAAACCAATCTCTTCTAAAATATCAGCCACACTATCACCAATTGCAGGTGTAGGTGCCAAGGATAAATCTATAATACCAAAAGGGACATTTAATCTCTTCGAAGCTTCCTTTGCAACTAACTGACCAACTCTTGTAATCTTGAAAGCTGTCTTTTTAATTGTATCACATAGAACCTCAAAGTTTTCTCCACGAACTTTCTTTAATGCATGTCTTACAACGCCAGGTCCTGAAACACCTACATTAATAATTGCATCTGCTTCAGTAACACCATGGAAAGCACCTGCCATAAAAGGATTGTCGTCAGGAGCATTACAAAAAACAACAAGTTTAGCGCAACCTAATGAATCATCCTCTTTTGATTCTTCTGCTGTTTCCTTAACAATTTCTCCCATTAATCTTACAGCATCCATGTTGATACCTGTTTTTGTTGAACCAACATTAACTGAACTACATACACGTTCTGTGCAAGCTAAAGCCTTTGGTATAGATTTAATAAGATTTTCTTCTGCCTTTGACATACCCTTGCTAACTAATGCTGTGTATCCGCCAAGGAAATTAACACCAACCTCCTTTGCTACCTTGTCTAATGTTTTTGCAATAGTCACAAAATCATCAGGTGTCTTACAGGCACTTGCCCCAACTAAACCAATTGGTGTAACGGAAATTCTTTTATTAACAATAGGAATACCGTATTCTTTTGAGATATCTTCTCCTGTTTGAACTAAATTACCTGCAAGTTTTTTAATTTTATTATAAATATTACTATTTAACGTTTCTAAATCATTACTAATACAATCCATAAGACTAATACCTAATGTAATAGTTCTTACATCCAGATTGTAATCGTCAATCATTTTATTAGTTTCAATAACTTCAAATTTATTAATCATTTTTTTCTCCCATTAACTAGATTCTGTGCATACTGTTAAAAATATCTTCATGCTGCATTTTAATTACAACACCGATTTCATCGCCAATTTTTTCTAAATCATCTGATAATTCATGCACAGGCTTTGATGCGTTATTACAATCAACAATCATCATCATGTTAAAATATTCCTGAACAATTGTCTGAGAAATATCAAGTATGTTTACTTTATTGTCCGCTAAGTATGAACATACCGCTGCTATAATGCCTACTGTGTCTTTACCTACCACTGTAATAATTGTCTTTTTCATAAGTTCCTCCTAGTAATTATGATATTATATATTTAAAATTTAATATTGCAGGAAGGTTCGTACCTACTTGCAACTTTTAAATCAATTTGATTTACATCCTCTACCGCCTTGGCAAAATTCAGCTCGTTTTTTACAGCCTGAAATGCTAATTCTGGATAATTATTTTCGCCACTTAAATGACCCAAAATAATATGTTTCATTCTTTTATTAATGATTTTATTAAGAAAATCACCACATGCTTCATTTGACAAATGACCTTTAGTTCCCCATATTCTTTGTTTCAAACGAAAGGGATATGGGCCCATCTGTAACATTCTCACATCATGATTTGATTCCACTAAAATACTGTCTAACTCATGTAAGCCATTAACCAACTTTCCATCATATGTACCTAAATCCGTAACTATGGCACCTGATGAATTGTCCACAGAGTCATCATCAAACCTATAGCATACAGGATCTACAGCATCATGGCTAATTTGAAGCGGTGATATTTTAGTATTTTTTATGTAAAAGCTTTTATTTTTTTCTATTGGAAAAAATAATTCTTTATCAACTTCTCCAATGGATGATTTATTTAAAATATAGTCTATTGTATCTTCAGTAGCATAAACAGGAATATGATATTTTCTTAAAAATACTCCCAACCCTTTAATATGGTCACTATGTTCATGAGTAATTAATATTCCATCTAAATCTTCCGGATTTTTGCCAAAATGCTCAAACCCTTCGACAACTCTTTTCCTACTTATTCCAACATCTATCATCAATGTTGTTTCTTTATTATCTAATAAAATACAATTTCCTTTACTGCTACTGGAAATTGAAAACAATTCCATATATATACCTCAATTCTTCTCCATACATTTTATTGTATTTTGCATTTAATTTCAACACATTAAAGTAATATAATTTATTTCAAAATAATATTATAATAAAAAAGGCCTATGAAAAAATTATATTTATTAATATTTTGTGCACTATGCATAACTTTAACTTTAGCTTTTCCCGTTGAAATTTCTGCAGGTATAAAAAAAGGGATTATACTTTCATTGTACTCTGTAATTCCATCGCTATTACCTTTCATACTAATTACTAATTATATGTACGAAAAAGGTTTATGCTATTACATCGGAAAACTTTTGTATCCATTACTAAATTTTTTCTTCAAAGTAACAATAAATGGTGCTTACATTATACTTGTGGGCTTTTTGTCAGGCTATCCGATAGGTGCAAAAGTCATTGGAGAAATGGTCTCGTCGGGCAATATCTCAAAAGCCGAAGGAAAATACCTTATAACTTTTTGTAATAACACAAGCATTTCTTTTCTTATAAATTATATAATATGCACATGTTTGAAAAGTTCGTTACCAGTTTTGGGTGATACTAAACTTACCACTTTGCATATTGTTTTGTTTGTTTTTCTGCCTTCTATCATAACCGGGATATTAAATAAATTAATTCTAAATTTTAGAGAAACACATTATCCCGCTTTTCAAACAAGCATAAACACATTAACCAAAAACGAAAACATAATTAAAAAAACATATTTTTCTCTAATGACATTATGTACATACGTTATATTTTTTTCAGCATTAACGCAGTTAATCAATATCATACCACTAACTTTTTTTCAAAAAAATATAGCAATTTCATTTTTAGAAATTACAAACGGTTGCTTTCTTATAACAAAGTGTCAATTAAAGGATGTTTATAAATTATATTTTATGCTTCTATGTATAATATTGGGTGGTATTTCTATTTTTATGCAATCCTTATCCCAAATAAAAGATAAATCAATTATGTTATATTATGTTTTAGGCAAAATAGAATGTTGTTTATTTTTTACTATTTTATATTTAATTATCTATAGTTTGTAATTTTGTGTGATAGAAATAACTAATAACGCTTCTATGTAGTAATACTAGCAATACTAAGTAGTTATTTTGTGTAATAGTTATAACAAACAACATTTTTATGCAATGGTAATAACAAATAATCACTTCACAAATAGAAATAGCAAACAACATTTTTTATGCAACGGTAATAACAAATAACAATTTAATAAATAAAAATAGTAAATAATTTTCTTAGTGTTATTTAAATATACAAAAAAGAAAGCTAAACATAGCTTTCTTTTCTGTATAAAGTATAATAATTACATTAAATCAACTGCAATGTCATCATTATTTTCAGGCTGTGAATTGTCTTCATCCTGACCATTTAATTCTTTTCTGCTTTCAACAACAACATTTAATGAACTGTTTAACGATGTCATCATCTGACTCTGTGCATTTTCAAAGCTATTCATACCTGTTGTAAGTATGCTCTGAACATTTGATAAAATATCATCTGTATACTGCATAGCTCTCATTCTATAATCATTTGCTTCTGATGTAGCATTGTTCAAAATATCCTGAGCTTCCTGCTGTGCCTGTTCAATAACCTTGTTAGCTTCATCATATGCTTTCTGCATAATTTCATGTTCACTAACCAACTGATTAATGTGTGCTGTAGCTTCAGCAATCATAGCTTCTGATCTTTCCTTAGCATCGTTTAAGATTGCATCCTTATTAGCAATAATCTTCTGATATTTCTTGATTTCATCAGGAGTTCTTAATCTTAATTCAGCTAATAATTCATCAATATCGTCTTTATTTACTACAATCTTAGATGTTGATAAAGGCTGAAACTTACAGTTATCAATATATTCCTCAATTTCTGTAATAATCTGTTCAATCTTACTACTCATTTTTATTCTCCTCTTTCCTTAAATTTATCGTAAACCTGTTGTACAACAGATTCTGGTACAAATTTGCTAATATCAGCTCCAAAATACGCCGCTTCCCTTACTGTACTTGAACTAAGGTAAGCATATTCCAAGCTTGTTGTAAAAAATATTGTATCAACGTTTTCATTTAAGACTGTGTTTGTCTGAGACATTTGAAGTTCATACTCAAAATCTGTTACAGCCCTTAAACCTCTAACAATAATTTGCGCATCAACTTTTCTTGCAAAATCCACAAGTAATCCCTCAAAAGACATAACCTTGACATTTGGTAAATCTTTTACAACATCATTTAACATTTTAACACGTTTTTCAACTGAAAACAACGGAGATTTAGAATTATTATTCAAAACACCTACTATTAGTTCATCAAATATTTTAGATGCTCTTTTAATAATATCTAAATGTCCTAGTGTGACCGGGTCAAAACTTCCAGGATAAATTGCTCTTGTCATATTATTCTCCTAGTTTTTTCAAAAATATATGTTTATTTGTTTTATATATTTTTTCTTTTTTTATTTCGTATCCTAAATTCAAAGTAAAAGAGAAATCAGTCTCCAACGAAGCTTCAACAATTATCAAAGTGTCATTATCTAAAATACATGAATCTTTTAGAAACTCTAAAACCTTGTTTTCTAATTGCTTATTATAAGGTGGATCCATGAAAATAATGTGAAATTTCTGTTTTTTTAATTGTAAACTTTCAAGCGATCGCATAACATCACCAAAAACAATATTTCCCTGTTCTTTTAGATTAGTTTTTTCCAAATTAGTCTCTATACATTTAATAGCATTTCTATTATTTTCTACAAAAGTTGCACTATTAGCTCCACGACTTAAAGCTTCAATTCCAATGGCGCCACTTCCACTAAACAAATCCAAAAAATCAATATCATATAAATCATTATTTATAATATTAAACAATGTTTCTTTAATTCTATCAGTTGTAGGTCTTGTATTATTTCCTTTAACTGTTTCTAATTGTATTCTTCTTGCTGTTCCTGCTATTACTCTCATTAATTCTCCATAAGCCTTATAAAATTAAAAGCAAGCAAAAAATGCCTGCCTTTAATCTATATTGTTTAAAAATTATTCTTCTGAAGCAACATCTTCCTGAACTTCTTCAGCTTCGTCTTCATCTGGAAGTAAAGCTTTGATACTTAAGCTGATTTTCTTTTCTTCTTCATTAAAATCAACAATCTTAGCTTCAATTTCCTGACCAACCTTTAATTCATCAGATGGCTTTTCAACATGGTGTTTTGCAATCTGTGATACATGAAGTAAAGCATCAACACCAGGTTCGATTTCAACGAATGCTCCAAAGTCTGTCATTCTTGCTACCTTACCTGTAACAATTGCTCCAACTGCAAATTTTTCTTCAGCGTTAGCCCAAGGATTTGTATCTTCAAACTTTAAGCTTAATGCAATCTTATCACCATTAATTTCTTTAATAAATGTTGTAACCTTGTCGCCCGGCTTAAATAACTTTCTAGGATTTCCAACTCTACCCCATGACATTTCTGAGATATGTAAAAGTCCGTCAGCACCACCGATATCAATGAATGCTCCAAAATCAACAACGCTCTTAACTACACCTTCAACTGTGTCTCCAACCTGAATCTTTTCAAATAAAGCTTTCTTAGCTGCTTCTTTTTCTGCAACAACTAACTGCTTTCTATCTCCAATAATACGTCTTCTTCTTGGATCAAATTCAGTTACTACAAATTCGATTTCCTGATTTAAATATTTATCTAAATCTCTTTCGAATACGTCTGATACAAGGCTTGCAGGTATAAATACTCTACCGCCTTCAACATCAACACTCAAACCACCTTTTAAAATCTGTACAACTGGTGCTTTAAGAACTTCTTTATTTTCAAAAGCTTCTTTAATCTTCTCATTTGCTTTCTCTGCAGCAAGTCTCTTATAAGATAAAGCAACCTGGCCTTCGCCGTCGTTTACCTTGAGAACTTTAACTGTCAGTTCATCGCCTACTGAAATTACAGTTGTCAGATCTACTGGTGTGTTAGAGTATTCATCTCTTGTAAGAATACCGTCAGCCTTATATCCAACATTAAGAACTGCATAGTCTTCTCTTACACTGATTACCTTTCCTTCAAGAACTTCTCCATTATGAATTGTCTTGAATGATTCATCCAACATTTGTTCAAAACTCATCTCTGACATTAAGAACGACCTCCTCAATAATTTTCTTTGGGGTCGATGCCCCTGCTGTAATACCTATAGACCTCAATGAATCGACATTCTTCAAATTAAGGTTACTAACAGTTTGTATATAATAAGTATCCTTGCACTCATTCTTACATATGTCATATAACTTCTGTGTATTGGAACTATTCTTACCTCCAATAACAATCATTGCATCTACTTTTGATGCAATTTCTTTTGCCTCAACTTGTCTTAAGTGTGTCGCATTGCAAATCGTATTTACAACATTTATATCATAACCCTTTTTAGTTATAATTTCAACTAAATATTTAAATTTATTGTAGTTAAATGTCGTTTGTGAAACAATACATATACTTTCATTTCTAAAGGAATCTATTTTTTCTATGTCTTCCTCGTCTTTTACAACTATAGCTTCACCTACAACCCAACCTTTTATACCTTCAACTTCAGGGTGATTATCATTTCCTATGATTACAATTCTTTTACCTTTTTCACTTTCCTTCTTAACAATGTTATGAATCTTTTTTACGAAAGGACAGGTAGCATCTACTATTTCCAAATTTTGTTTTTCTATAGCATCATAGATTTTCTTTGGAACTCCATGAGATCTGATTACAACACTTCCCGATTGAAGATTTTCAAGTTCTTCAATTGTATCAATAACCGACACGCCTTTTTCTTCCAAATCTTCTACAACCTGTTCATTATGAATTATCGGTCCAAAAGTATATATCGGTTTTTTTCCTGTTTCAATTTCCTTATAAACACTTTCAATCGCTTTTTCCACTCCAAAGCAAAATCCGGCGCTTTTTGCCACTAATATTTCCATTTAAACACCTGTGTAATTATATTTTTTATTGAACTAACCCTGTAATTTTTTCCACAACCTGTTCAATTGACATGTCAGATGAATCAACTAAAATCGCATCTTCAGCCTGACAAAGTGGAGAAACTTCTCTGTGCATGTCTCTATAATCTCTGTCTTTGATGTCTGCCTCTATTGCATCAACATCACATTGTTCTCCCTTTTCCACAAGTTCTTTATAACGTCTCATTGCTCTTGTTCTTGAGCTGGCAGTTAAATATATTTTCAAATCAGCATTTGGTAATACTGCTGTACCAATATCTCTGCCATCCATAACTACATTGTTTTCTTTTGCAAATTTCTTTTGCATTTCAACCATTTTTTTTCTAACTTCAGGATATACTGCAATAGCACTTGTCATATTACCAATTTCTTCCTGTCTGATTAATGTACTTACATCTTCTCCATTAAGATACACTTTCTGTGTTCCATCTTCATAGCCAAGTGAAACATCTACGGACTCACATTTTTCTGCCACCTTTTCATGTTCTTTTGCACTAATACCTTCTCTATTACACGCTAAAGCTATTGTTCTATACATTGCACCTGTGTCAACATAAATAAAGCCTAACTCCTTTGCCACAATTTTTGCTATTGTACTTTTTCCCGCTCCTGCAGGACCATCAATTGCTATATTATACATTTGTTCCTCCATTATTTAATATATACTACTTCCTGCCAAATATCCTGTGCTCCAGGCGATTTGCAGGTTATAACCACCTGTTTTTGCATCCAAATCCAATACTTCACCAACAAAATACATATTCGGAACAATTTTCGACTCCATTGTTTTCGGATTAATATCTTTAACAGAAATTCCTCCTCTGGTTATAATTGCCTCATTAAATCCTCTCGTTCCTGAAATTGTTAAAGGTATGTTTTTTATGTTTTCAACAAGAATTTCTCGTTCTTCTTTTGTAATTTCATTTACTTTTTTATAAGGATCTATATTGCACAATTCAATAATTGGTTCAATCATCTTTTTAGGCAATAACTTGTCCAATGAATTATTAAAATTCTTATTTATATTTTCATTAAAATCTTTTAGAATTCTCTTATCTAAAGTTTCTTTATCCAATGCTGGTTTCAAATCTATATATGCATAAAAATCATGCTCTTTAAATTTATCGCATATATAACAGCTTGCTGATAATACAAGGGGCCCGCTTATACCAAAATGAGTAAAAAGCATTTCGCCCTGTTCCTGGAAATAAACCTTTCCCTTTTCATCGGTTATAGTAAGTTTTATATTTTTCAGGGAAAGCCCCTGCAATTGCTTGCACATTTCTTCTTTAATATTGAAAGGCACAAGTGAAGGATATGTTTTACTTACAGTATGTCCCATTTTTTCTGCGAACTTATAACCATCACCTGTTGACCCGGTAGTCTCATAAGACATACCACCTGTAGCCACTATACATTTATCACCTGCAAACTTATTATTGTGTTTATCTATTAAAATAACCTTATTGTTAGAATTTTCAATTTTAGTAATCTCTGACTTTAAATGAACATTAACGCCAATATCTTTCATCATTTTATCAAGTGCCCATATAACGTCAGATGATTTATCACTTAAAGGAAAAACTCTGTTTCCTCTTTCTATCTTTGTTTCTATGCCTGTACTTTCTATCATATTGCATATATCTTCACTGGAAAAATTATTATATGCACTGTACAGAAATTTTTCATTATAAATTATATTCGAAAAATGATTTTCAATTGAAGATGCATTTGTAATATTGCATCTGCCTTTTCCTGTTATAAAAATTTTTTTACCTAATCTGTCATTTTTTTCAAATAAATGGACTTCGTTTCCATTATATCCGGCAGCAATCGCAGCCATCATTCCGGCAGCTCCACCGCCAATAATTAAAACACTACTCATATATTAAAACATCCTAATCGTTATATAAATATGACACCTATGCCTATTAAAGCATAAGGTGTCATATAATACAAATTTAAACCGGATATGCTCCGTTTTCTTTGTCTGCTACAGATGGATCAACCTTTGTCTGCTGAGCTTCTCTGTATTCAAAGAATTCTTTTGCAACCTGTGGGAATAAAGCGTATGTTAACACATCTTCATCCTGCTGTTTCCACTGAGCACATTCCTTTTCGAACTTATCAAGTGATGGTTCTAGTAAATCTGCAGGTCTGCATGTAATAGCTTCTTCATCACCGATAGCCTTCTTCTGAACTTCTTCGTTAAATGGCTTAACTGTCTGGCCATATTTTCCTGCAAGAAGATCTTTAGCCTGCTGGTTAATCATTTTATATCTTTCGCCCATAACTACGTTAAGAACTGCCTGTGTACCAACAATCTGGCTTGATGGTGTAACAAGTGGTGGTTCACCAAAGTCTTTACGAACTCTAGGAACTTCTTCTAACACCTGATCAAACTTATCTGACGCACCCATTTCATCCAACTGTGAAACAAGGTTTGAAAGCATACCACCTGGTACCTGATAAAGAAGTGTATTGATATTAACACCCATAACCTTTGGATTTAATAATCCATTAGCTAAACATTCTTCTCTATATGGTTTGAAGTAATCTGCTATTTCTTTTAATAACTTCTGATCTAAGCCTGTATCATATGGTGTTCCCTTAAATGTTTCTACCATAACTTCTGTAGCAGGCTGAGATGTACCCATTGAGAATGGTGAAATTGCAGTATCAATAATATCGCATCCTGCTTCTACAGCCTTCATATATGTCATGGCTGCAACACCTGATGTATAGTGTGTATGAAGATCGATAGGGATATCTGTTCCTTCTCTTAAAGCCTGAACTAATTCAGTTGCCTTATATGGTGTAAGAAGGCCAGCCATATCCTTGATACAAAGTGAGTTAGCACCCATATCTTCGATTCTCTTAGCTGTTTCTTTCCAATAATCAAGTGTGTACGCATCACCAAGTGTGTATGATAATGCAATCTGTGCATGACCATTTTCCTTATTAGCAGCCTTTACTGCTGTTTCTAAGTTTCTTAAGTCATTTAAACAGTCAAAAATTCTAATAATATCAATACCATTAGCAATTGACTTCTGAACAAAATATTCAACAACATCATCTGAATAATGGCTATATCCTAAAATATTCTGTCCTCTAAAAAGCATCTGTAATTTTGTATTCTTAAATCCATCTCTTAATTTTCTTAATCTTTCCCATGGATCTTCTTTTAAGAATCTAAGTGAAGCATCAAAAGTTGCACCACCCCAACATTCTACAGCATGATATCCAACCTTATCCATTGTATCAATGATAGGAAGCATTTCTTCAGTAGGCATTCTTGTTGCGATTAATGACTGATGAGCATCACGTAATATAGTTTCAGTAATTTTTACTGGTCTTTTTTCTGCCATTTTAATTTCCTCCAATATTTCTCATGTAATAGGATAACTTTAGATTCCAAAAATAGCCATAAATGTTCCGGCTGCTACTGCAGTACCAATTACACCGGCTACGTTTGGTCCCATAGCATGCATCAATAAGAAGTTTGTTGGATCAGCTTCTGCTCCAACCTTCTGTGAAACTCTTGCTGCCATTGGTACTGCTGATACACCAGCCGAACCAATAAGTGGGTTAACCTTACCATGAGTTGCTAAACACATTAATTTACCAAACAGTACACCTGCCGCTGTACCAACAGCAAATGCTACAAGTCCTAAAATAACAATCTTAATTGTACTAATATTTAAGAATGCTTCAGCAGATGTTGTTGCACCTACACTTGTACCAAGTAAAATAACTACGATATACATAAGTGCATTACTAGCTGTTTCCTGTAACTGTTTAACAACACCAGATTCTCTAAATAAGTTACCTAACATAAGCATACCTACTAATGGTGCTGTTGTAGGTAAAATCATTACTACAATTATTGTAACAATAATTGGGAAAAGAATCTTTTCTAACTTTGAAACAGGTCTAAGCTGTTCCATTTTGACTTTTCTTTCTTTTTCAGTTGTGAACAATTTCATAATTGGTGGCTGTATAATTGGAACTAATGCCATGTATGAATAAGCCGCAACAGCAATAGGTCCAAGTAAGTCTGTCTGACCTAATTTACCAGCAAGGAAGATTGATGTAGGTCCATCAGCTCCACCGATAATTGAGATTGCAGCAGCTGCTTTTCCACCAAATCCCATGAAAATTGCCAAAAAGTATGCTGAATATATACCAAACTGTGCTGCAGCACCAAGTAAGAAACTCTTAGGGTTTGCAATAAGCGGACCAAAGTCAGTCATTGCACCTACACCCATAAAAATAAGCGATGGTAAAATACTCCATTCATCTAAAATATAAAAATAGTGAAGTAATCCACCTGCTTCATCTCCTACAGGAGCTTTAATAATGTCCGGATACATATTAACTAATAGCATACCAAAAGCGATTGGAACCAAAAGCAATGGTTCATATCCTTTTTTTATTGCTAAATATAGGAAAACACAGGCAACCAAAATCATAATGTAGTTTCCAACAGATAAGCTGAAAAATGCTGTTTGGTTTACCAAATTTTCCAATGTATCTAAGATGTTCATTTGTTACCTCCAGTTCTTTATAAAACAACTAATTTAATGTTGCAATAACTGCGCCTGCTTCAAATGAATCACCTACGCCAAATGCAACACTTGCAACTGTTCCATCTTCAGGAGCAACTACAGAGTTTTCCATTTTCATTGCTTCAAATACTAAAATTGTGTCACCCTTCTTTACTGACTGTCCAGGGTTAGCATTAATTGATAATACCTTACCAGGCATTGGTGCTGTTACCTTAACGCTTCCTTCACTGCCTGTTGCAGCTGGAGCTGGAGCAGCGGCTGGAGCCTTTGCAGGTGCAGCTGCCTTTACAGGTGCACTAGGTGTAGAACCTGTTTCTTCTACAGTAACGTCATAAACATTACCATTTACTGTTATTGTATAACTTTTCATTTTTAAATTCCTCCTAAATTTACAAAAGTAATTTATCTTCTTCTAATTGATCTTACAACGAAGCTGTCTGTTGATGTATTTTCACTGGCTGCAATAGCTGATGCAATAACAGCAATTAATTCCAAATCATCTGACACATCAACTGTTTCATTTGCTGATACAGTTTCAGACTTGTCTTCTTCTGTTGTAATATTTGCTTTTTTGTTTTTATTTGCTCTAGCTTCAGTAATCTTTGGAATAACCTTAAAGCATGAAATAATTAATGAAATAAAAATAAGTACAGCGAATACTGTTCCCATTCCCATTAATGTATTAGCTCCTGCAGAAGCCATTTTTGCTCCGATAGAATTGTCTGCTGTGTCAGGCAAACTGAATTCTACAGATGTAGCCTGTGGTCCTAAAGTATCAAATAAAGAAATATGCATAATCATCTTTAAATCTTTATTTTCAAAATGTAACATTGAAGTTGCATCAATTGTTCCATCTTCATTTTCTGTTACTTCAATCTTGCCATAGTCTTTGTATGTACCACAAGGTTCATCTCCAACAGCTTTAGCAAAGTTTTCAAACATATCTGTCTGTGAACTATAATATTCACCAAGATAGTCTAACTCATCCTTAGAACATTCTCCATAATTAGCTAATCCGTTTGTTACATAGTTTTCAAACAATGACTTAATCTGTGCCATTGTAATTTTACCGTTTGCAAATGTTTTCTGATCTTCTGCTGATAAAGTTGTTTCAGCAGCATTTGTGCCACTTAAATCAACAGTTTGATCTGCAAAAACACATGTGTTTGAAAATACTAAACACATAAGTAATGAAGCAAGAGAAATTACTAAACGCAATCTTTTCATAACCTTCATAATATCCTCCTACTGTCTCTTTGTGTATAACATTTCAAGGGCACCGATAACATATTTTCTTACATCAACAGGTTCTACGATATTATCAACATATCCTCTTGATGCTGCCTTTGTTACACTTCCCTGTAACTGAGCATATTCTGCTGTCTTTTCAGCAAGAACGCTTGCATCTTCTTCAATTTCTTTTGCATACATAATCTTTGCTGCAGCGTTTGCATCCATCATTCCTACCTTTGCAGTTGGAAGAGCAAATACCATATCTGCACCAATTGACTTGCTGTTCATTGTTACATACGCACTACCAAAAGCTTCACCAATAATAACATTTACTTTTGGAACTGTCGCACTTGCAAATGCATAAGTTAATCTTGCAGTTGCCTTAGCGCCACGTTTTTCCTGACACTTGCATGCTTTGAATCCTGTAGCATTTGTGAGTGTAAGAACAGGAATTGAAAAATCATCACAAAAATATACAAACTGTGCAGCCTTATCGCAACCATTAGCTGTAAGCTTAGGTTCGTATTCTGCTACAACTTCCATATTGTCGTCGTAAACTTTTGTTCTATTAGCTACTACACCAACTGTTGCTCCATTTAATTTTATAAATGCAGTTAACATTTCAGGTGCGTAAGCACTCTTTGTTTCAACAACGAAACCGTCATCAGAAATAGCTGTTAATGCTAACTTTGTATCTTCTAATCCTGAATCAAAGCCTGTTGCTGCTCTGTTTAAATCATCTGTGCAGTCTGCCAAAACTTCATCTTCATAATTTGAAGGTAAAATTGAAACCAAGTTAATAATACCTGAAATTATTTCTGATTCTGTTCCAACAAAATCTACATTACCAGCTTCTTCGCTCTGGAATTTAGCTGCTGAAGTATCACATACTTCTTTTCTGTTTTCATCAATAGCATTGGGTGAGTTAACAAATAATGCAGCATTATCTTTCTCCATAAATGTAAAATCAGAAAGATTTGCCATTACACTTAATGCTCCACCGCAATTTCCAAATATGGCTGTTACCATAGGAATTACTCCTGAAGCTTCGCTTTGTTTCATATAAATTGAACCAAATGCTTCAAGTCCATCTACTGATTCCTGTAATCTAAGGCCTGTGCTATCCACTAAACCAATAACAGGCGCTCCCATTTTTAGAGCCATATCATAGATATTTGAAATTTTCTTAGCATGCATTTCACCAACAGAGCCACCAAGCACTGATGAATCCTGGCTAAATACATAAACTAATCTTCCATTAATTAATCCATAACCGGTAACAACACCGTCTGATGGAGTATCAATGGCTTTGATGTTAAAATCTGTGCTTCTAGCTGTTACTAATGCACCAATTTCAACAAAACTGTTGTCATCAAGAAGAGCTTCAATTCTCGTTCTTGCTGAAGTTTTAGCTGATGTACTCATAATCAGTCCTCCATTATATTAATAAAGTTTTACATAGTAAAAGCCACTGACAATATTCTAAATACCGTCATTGGCTTTACTTGTGTTTGCAAAAAACAACCACTTTTTCGCCTTATATAGATTAACACTTTTCGTGTCAAATAGCAATTTATATTTCAAAATTTTTCCAAACAAAAACTTAATTATTTTATGCTGTTCTTATTCTGTTTTTAATCCATTCACTATTAATAGGTTTAAAGTCCTCTGTTTCAAAGTAAACATTATACCAAACAAGGAAAACATATACAGTCCAGATTCTTCTGCTGTTATCTGCTTTTCCGTTTCTGTGGTCTTCCATTAGCTTAACCAAAATGTCAGTATTAAAGAATTTCTTTGATGCATCTGATGTTAATGTTTCCATTACTTTGTTGTAATATTTCTCCTCTTTTAACCATACTCTGATTGGAACAGGGAAGCCTAATTTTTTCTTGTTCGCTGTTTTTTCAGGTATATGTCTCTTAGCTGCAATTCTAAAAGCTCTCTTTGTAGCCTCTTCATTACATCTAAAATCAATAGGTAATGTTTTTGCATAATTGAACACTTCAACATCAAGGAAAGGTACTCTTGATTCCAGACAATGAGCCATACTCATTTTATCTGCTTTCAATAGGATATCTCCCTGAAGCCAGAAATTTGTATCAATATACTGCATTTTAGCTATATCATTTAAATGACTTACTTTCTTGTATGTTGGAGCAACGATGTCCTGTGGTGACTTATGTGTTAATTTTGTCTTAAGAAGTTTTTCTCTGTCTTTTACTGAGAACATATTAGCGTTACCAATAAATCTCTCTTCAACTGTTTTGCTACCTCTTATAATAAAATCACGCCCTTTTATATCAGGCATAACACTTGCAACTTTAGCTAAACCTTTTCTTATACACTTAGGTATCTTCTGATAACCTTTTAATGACAATGGTTCATGATAAATATTGTAACCCCCAAAGAATTCGTCAGCCCCCTCACCTGATAAAACTACCTTAATTTGTTCAGCTGCAAGCTGGTCAACAAAATAAAGAGCTATACATGATGGATCTGCTAAAGGCTCATCCATATAATACATTACTGATGAAATAGAATCAAAATATTCATCACTGTCAATTGTTTTACTGTAATTTTCTTTTCCTAATTCATCAACAAGACTTTCAGCATAACGTATTTCATTGTACTTGCTTTGTTTATCAAGAAATCCTACTGTAAAAGTTTTTGTTCCAGGGAACTCTGAAACAACATAACTTGAATCAACACCACTTGATAAAAGTGAACCTACTTCTACGTCAGCAATCATATGCGCATTTACTGTATTGTCAACAATTTCTTCTATCTCTGATACAGTTTTTTCCAAATCACCGTTTTCCTTTGGTTCCATCATCGGGTCAAAATATCTTTTAACAGTCATTTCACCATTTTTATAAATCATATAATGTCCTGCCGGAAGTTTATACACTCCCTTAAAGAAACACTCAGGAAGAACAGAATACTGGAAACTTAAATACTGTTCAAGAGCTTCTTCATTTACTTCCTTCTTAAAGCCCGGAAATTCCAAAATCGCTTTTATTTCTGATGAAAATGCTAAAGAGCCATTAATTTGTGAATAATAAAAAGGTTTAATTCCAAAATGGTCTCGTGCACCAAATGCTGTTTTGTTTTTGCTGTCCCAAATCACAAAAGAAAACATACCACGAAGTTTTGACAGCATGTCTGTACCGTACTCTTCATAAGCATGTACCAAACATTCTGTATCAGACTCATTTGCAAAAACATGTCCTTTTGCAATAAGTTCTTTTCTTACATCTAAATGGTTATATATCTCTCCATTAAACACAATAGCAATTTCTCCTGTTTCGTTGTACATTGGCTGTGCACCATGATTTAAATCAATAATACTAAGTCTTCTATGACCGATTGCAGCATGTTCATCAACATACATTCCCTCATCATCAGGTCCCCTATGGGCAATCTTGTCCATCATTCTTTTTAAAACTGCTTTACTGTTTTCAACTTCTCCTATAAAGCCACAAATTCCACACATAATAAATTCTCTCTTTCATTAGTTATTATTTACAAAATTGCTTTTATTTCATCTTCATTAATAATTTCCTTTATTAAAACACGTTCATCCATTGGATGTTTAACACCTTTAATTTCCTGGTAATCTTCATGTCCTTTACCTGCAAGAACAATTACATCGCCGTCTTTTGCATGTTGTATTGCATATCTGATAGCATCTTTTCTATCAGGAACGGTAACATGTTCTCCGTCACCTTTTTTAATACCAACTAAAATGTCATTTATAATATCCATAGGTTCTTCAAATCTTGGATTATCAGATGTTACTATTGTAAAATCTGCAAGTTTTGATGAAACTTCACCCATTTCAAAACGTCTGTCTCTTGACCTGTTACCGCCACAGCCAAACACAGTTACCAAACGTTTAGGATTGTACTCTCTTAAACTTGTCAAAAGACTTTCTAAGCTCATGGCATTATGAGCATAATCAATCATTAAAGTAAATCTTTTTGAAACCGGTACAATTTCAACTCGGCCTTTTACCCTAACATCTAAAAGTCCCTGTTTTATCGCCTCAATATCCTGTGTAAAATGACTACAAATTGCAATGGCGCAAAGGGAATTATATACACTGAAATTTCCCGGAACATGAATTTCCACCGAGAAGTTCATCTTGCCTGACAAATTATATGAAACACATAGGCAACCAGGTTTAGTAAACAAATTAATATCAGAAGCTTTAAAATCATAATCTCCGTTAACACCAAATGTTTCCAAATCGCAGGTATGACCTTCAAGAACCTGATCAATAAAATCTGCATCCATATTTACAATGCCATGTTTACATTGTTTCAATAACATGCTCTTGCATCTTAGATAATCATCAAAATCCTTATGTTCATTTGGGCCAATATGGTCCGGCTCAATGTTTGTAAAAATACCATAATCAAATGTAAAGCCTGACACTCTGTGAAGCATTAGTCCCTGTGATGAAACCTCCATTACAACACACTTACAACCTGCTTTTACCATTTCAGCAAAAGTTTCCTGTACAACATAGGACTCAGGTGTTGTATTTTTTGCCGGTATAACTTTATCACCAATAATAGTTTCAATTGTACCAATTAAACCTGTTTTAATACCAACACTTTCAAGAACCTGTCTTACCATATATGTAGTAGTTGTTTTACCTTTTGTTCCTGTAATACCTACAGTAATAATTTTTTCTGCAGGATTGCCAAAATATGCAGCAGACATATATGCCAAAGCAAGTCTTGTATCTTCAACCTTAATTATTGTAAGCCCCTCTACAGGTTCTACATCTTCCATAACTACTACAGCTACTGCGCCTTTATCATAAACATCTTTGACAAATTTATGTCCGTCAAAACCTGCACCTTTAATGCAAACAAAAACATCGTTTTTTTCTACTTTTCTTGAATCATTCTGTAAGTGATTGATTTCTACGGAATCATCACCATTTACAACTTTATATTCAAGTTTTTCCAATAAATCTTTTAATAACATATTTCCGCCTTCTTTAAAAAACTTTGTATAAATATTTTCGTGTACAAACCTTCTGTATAACATTGCCTACACATAAAGCTATTAATACATTTTCCACTAACTTAAACTTCAATTTTTCCTGTAAAAGAAACTTTTGCCGGACCTGTCATATAAACAGTATTTTCTTCTCTGTTATATTCAATAAACAAGTCGCCACCTAAAAGTTTCACTGTAACTTTGTCGTCTGTTAATCCATTAAGCACGCAGGCCACAACTGTTGCACAGGCACCTGTACCACAGGCAAATGTTTCACCTGAACCTCTTTCCCACACGCGCATCTTAACAGTATTTCTGTCTAATACCTGAATAAATTCTGTATTAACTCTGTCTGGGAAAATAGGATTATTTTCAAACTTTGGTCCAATTGTCTCTATTTCCAAATCATCAGTGTTCTCTATAAATGTTATAGCATGTGGATTTCCCATTGAAACACATGTGATTCTATATTCTTTATCATCAATAACAATAGGTTCGTCAACAACCTTATCTTTATCAGAAACAACCGGCACATCTTTTGGTAACAAAATAGGTGTTCCCATATTAACCTTTACAGTTTCAACTTTATCATTCTTAACATTTAATTCTAAAGTTTTTATACCTGAAAGAGTTTCAACTGTAATTGTTATTTTATCAGTCATCTTGTTATCATAAACATACTTTGCCACACATCTAATTCCATTGCCACACATTTTTCCTTCTGAGCCATCTGCATTATACATGCTCATTTTAAAATCTGCCTTTTCTGAAGGATTAATAACAATAAGTCCATCTGAGCCAATGCCAAAATGTCTGTCGCTAACTATTTCTGATAATTTATTTGGATTATCAATTTTATTTTCAAAACCATTCACGTAAACATAATCGTTTCCGCACCCTTGCATTTTTGTAAATTCCATAATGCCTCCTAAATATACGTCATCTACCATTATTCATGTAAGTTTTTTACACCAACATTAGCTTTAAATATACCACATCTAACTATATAAATAAAGTTAATATTACAATATATTTGCTTTATTCCTTTTACTATTTTCTTACAAAATAAAATACGAAAGAGCTTTTCTTAAACAATAAGTAAAATCAAATTTATATACTTTTTCTTTTGAGATAATTTTAATGTTTTTTACTTTTTTGTTGTTTATATAAACCCACACGCTTCCTACTTTATCTTTAACATTAATAGGAAGTTTGTAATCTATTTTTGTTTTTATGTTTATTTTATCTTCATTACTAACAAGTGCTTTCAGGGAAGAATCTAAAGTACATTCTATTTCACTTTTTATTCCGTTTTCAACAGGTAGCATTATCGGTTTGTTGTTTTCAATAATATTCTTGAATTCGTAGTTATCTTTTCCGTAATCCATAAGTTTAATAGTATCCTTCCATTTATACCCTTTATTTGGTGGCCAACCGGAAGACAAAACGCAGGACACAAATGTCCGACCATTATTTTTTATTGCACCTACAAAGCAATATCCTGCATTACATGTAAAGCCTGTTTTAATTCCTATGGCATCATTTTCTAAATTCAAAAAATTGTCTTTATTAAACACAGTTATGTTACGTTTGTTTTTTATTTCCGTCAAATTATATTTTTTGGTATTTATAATTTCTAAAAAACTTTTATTTTTTATGGCATAGGCTCCGATTTTTGCCATATCATAGGCTGTGGAATAATGTTCCTTTGCATCTAACCCGTTTGGAGTTACAAAACTTGTATTATTTGCACCGATTTTTTTTGCTTTTTCATTCATCATCTTTGCGAAGTTTTCAACATTTCCACCAATGCTCTCTGCCACTGCAACAGCTACATCATTATAAGATTCAAGCATCATTGCATATAGTAAATCTTTCAGGTAATATTGCTCACCTTTCATAACATTCATTTTCACTTTCGGCATGGATGCAGCCTTTGAACTTATTTCCACAACTTGATTTGCTTTGCAGTTTTCCAGTGCTACAATGCAAGTCATAATTTTCGTGGTACTTGCCATTGCTCTTTTTTCTTTTTCATTTTTTCCAAAAAGAATCCTACCATTTTCACCATCAATTAAGACAGCAGCCTTGGCTGACAAATCACTTTCATCTATACTTCTCTCTTTTGCATATGTATTATTTACAAAATTTATAGAAGAACATAAAAGAGCAAATATAACCATTCTACTTAATTTTCTTTTTGATATTTTAGTTGATTTAGTAAATATTATTTTAGTTAATTTAATAAATATTGTTTTCTCACGTAGCATACCATATACCTGTTTAATTGTTATCTATTAAATATATTCATGGTTTTATTTTTTATTACACAAAAAATGATATGTCTCCTTACTTTATATTACAGGAATACATATCATTTTTCTTTTTACTTATTTATTCTTCTTACTTTGTTGCCAAAATACATATCTATTTCTTAACTTTAATTATTCTTCTGATTTTTTAAGCATAATTTTATTAGTCATTTGATTTCAATGTTATTTCGTCTTCCGCCTCATGTTTAAACTCTTCAATCATATCAGGAGATATAATTGGTAATTTATCTGAAGACTCAACTCCAAATCTTCTTAAAAATTCTTCCGTTGTTCCAAAAAGAAGGGGTCTTCCTGGAGTCTGCAATCTGCCAACTTCCTCAACAAGCATATACTCTACTAATTTATTAACTGCGAAATCAGATTTAACGCCTCTTATTCTTTCAATTTCTGACTTAGTAATAGGCTGTTTATATGCAATAATTGACAATGTTTCCATCATGACATCTGTTAAGACCTGTCTCTTAGGTTGCTTAGCCACTTTTATTAAAGTTTCATATAATTCAGGCTTTGTACATAACTGATAGGAATTTTCCAATTCTATGATTTTAATTCCTCTGTCATCCTTTGCATAATCTTCCTGCATTTCTTTTACAATTTTTTTCAATTGTCCCTGTGTTATGTCAAGAGCTTTTGCAATTCTATTTTTTTCAACCGATTCTCCCATTGTAAAAAGAATCGCCTCTACCTGTGCTTTGTAACTTATTTCCATAATTATACTATTGAGTCAATATATATATCACCAAAAGTTTTCTCCTGATGAACCTCAATTTCTCCTATCTTTATTAATTCTAAAACAGCCAAAAAAGAAACAATAACTTCAACTTTTGATTTTGATTTTTCAAGTAATTGTTTAAAGCTACATTTTTTCTTTTTCCTTACAGTGTTTGCCACATAATCAATTTTGTCCGGCAAACTTACTTCTTCCATTTCAATTTTTCCAAATTTACTACGAACAGGATCAATTTTATCTACCTGACGTTTTAAAACCATCTGAAATATTTCATTAAGTTTAGATAAATCAACACCCTCTAAAAGTTGGTCTAAATCAACAGGTTGCTGATACTTGCTAACTTCTTCAGGAATTGTAGGTTCTTTGTATAAGGACTTTCCGGCATAAACCTGCATGTCACGTAACTCAACAGATGCATATTTATACATTTTATATTCAATTAATTTTTCAACAAGTTCGGCTCTTGGATCAATCTCTTCCCCATTTTCGTCAATTTCTTTAGGTAAGAGCATTTTACTTTTTATATCAATAAGAGTTGCAGCCATTACAAGAAATTCACTTGCAAGATCTAAATCATCTTTTGGCATTTTACTTACATAATCCAAATACTGTTCTGTGATTTCAACAATTGGTATATCGTATATATCAACCTTATTTTTTTCAATCAAATGTAAAAGCAAATCCAACGGACCTTCAAACGCTTCTAACTTTACTTCTAATTCCATTAAATATTAATCCTCATAATTTATATTTTTACTCAAAATAGTATTGTACAAAAAAATCAGATTTTTTTCAACTTTTATTATACATACGGTTATCAAATCCAGTTATGTTAGCAATTAACTAATGTGGTTATCTAGCGTAGTTATCCAGTGTATTTATATAATATGATTATGCATTGTAGTTGTCTGATTTTATCATATACTTAATTATCCAATTCTAAAAAACATCTGCATGCATTTAATTAATGAAAAACCGTAGTTTATTTTATTTACACTTTCCTCTGATACTATATTTACTTCTCCAATATTCTTTCCTTTTAAGTAATATGAGGCTTTGCCTACTATCTCACCTTTTCTTACCGGTGCCTGAAGGTCTTTCTTGATGCTGATTTTTCTTTTTATTTTCGATAAATCATTATTTTTTGTATCTACATAACTAAAATCAGTTTTTTTAATTTTTAAGCTTTCCTTTTTCCCATTGGATATTTTAATATTTCCATTATATTTTTTATTGTCTGTATAAACTTTACAATTTGCAAAGCCATAGTTTATAAGTTTTTGGGATATATTAAATCTTTCCTTGTAGTCAGCAGCAGCCATTACTACAGCAATTAATTCCACATTATCTTTCTCAGCAACTGTAGAGACACAATATTTAGCCTTAGAGGTGCTGCCCGTTTTCAAGCCCTTTACATACTTATTTACTTTAAGTAACTTATTTGTATTGGTAAGCATAAATTTTGATTCACCTTTAGCAGTTTTATGAGTAAACATTTCCATCCATATTGTTGAATACTTAAATATTTCCGGGTACTTTGTAATAAGCTCTCTGGACATTGTTGCCACATCTTTTGCTGTAGTATAATGATCATCCGAATCAGTAAGACCGCAGCAGTCTATAAAATTTGTATTATTCATACCAAGTTTCTTTGCTCTTGTATTCATTTGTTTTACAAATTCTTCCTCACTTCCTGCAATATGTTCTGCCATAGCAACTGAAGCATCATTACCGGAAGCGATGATTATACATTTTATTAAAGTTTCCACATTCTGTTGTTCACCTTCTTCTAAAAAGACCTGTGACCCACCCATGCTTTTAGCTTTTGCACTTGTAGTAACCATATCCCCTAACTTTATTTTGCCACTATGTATGTAATCAAATATCAAAATCAAAGTCATAATCTTTGTAATACTTGCAGGACTTAATTTTTCATTTTCGTTATTGGATTTAATAATGCTACCTGATTTAGCTTCCATTAAAACATAGGACTTTGCATTATACTCATCCTTTGCAGTATCATTTTCCACATTTGAATTAGCAACATTTTTAGTAATGTTTTTAGACATACTTTTATCATTATTTTGTCCTTTGACCATTGCATTCCCCTGTGTACAATTTAAAGTCAAAGCCATTATTAATATAAACGCAATAATTTTTTTCATAAAAAAACTCCATTACATCTTTATATATTGTAATGGAGTTTTAAAACTTATATGCTATTTTATTTTGTATTTTTAGTTTTTTTCTTGCTATTTTTTTGTTTTTTATTTTTTGATGATGAAACAGCTTTTATAGAAGAAGTTGTTTCAGGTGCTAATTCATCATCAGTAAATGTATACGGTTCAGTTTTTGACAATACATGATCATCAGAATTTTGCTGGTAAACCGAAATCTGGTCGCCATTTTTCAAATCAGGATAATCGATAGTCAAGGTGTTTTTGTCAACAAATGTTGTTTCCTGCTTTTCACCGTTCACATAAACTTTGCTGTAGTTTGTAAAATATTTTCCGTATACACAAACCTCACCGTCAGAGTTATACATCGGTGTAACCGAACTAACTTTCACTTCATGCAAACCAAGCTGTATATTTGTTGGCTTATAAGGATTCTTACCATTGCTGGCATAATTATCACCATATAGCAGGTCATAAGCAAGATTTTTTAATCCTTCCTGATACGATTTGCTATCATCATTCTTGTGTTCCTGTGTATATTTATTAATATCACCGGCATTCATGTTCAATCCACCAAGAATCTTTGATTCTAACTGATAAGCTTCAATGTCTTCATTTTTGTAGTAATCATTTTTGAAGTTAGACCAAATTACGTACTGTGTCTGATAAACATCACCATTTACTAAATCTTCTCCACTTAAGCCGAAACTTGGTAGATGGTCACCATACATTACAAGAATTATGTCTTCATCGAATTCACTTAAAGTCTTAACAAGTTTACCTATAAACTTATCCATCTGATATGTTTCCATAGCATAATATTGATATTTATTCTTTGTAGCTTCATCAACATCACCACTGACTTTTATAGGATATTTATAGTCACCATCTGTTGGATAACTACCATGTCCCTGAACCGATATTGTGTAAATATAATCCTGACCTTTTGTGGACTTAAGAGCTTCCATAATATATTTAGTTAATATTTTGTCTTTAGCCCAGCCCATAGGCGTAAACTTCTTTACATCCATATTTTCAATTGTTGTAAAAGTATCGTAGCCTAAGTTTGCAAATACCTGATTTCTACCATAAAATGTAGCTGTATTATTATGAATGGCATGACACTTATAACCATATTCTTTCAGGTTATAACTAATACTTTCACAGGTAGTATCAACTAATTTTGTTTTAAAAGGATATTCTCCCGGTCCAAAGAAATCCAAATTAATACCTGTCATTACTTCGAATTCTGTATTTACAGTTCCTGCACCAACAATTGGCACATTAAAATAACCACTTGGATAATTCTTAAGAAGATTTTCAAAATTAGGAACAGGATTCTTTGACAACTTAATATTTTTCATATTGTTCATATCAAAAAATGATTCTAACTGCAAAAATAAAATATTCGGTTTTTTCTTTGCCTTGCTTAATTTGATTGTGTCCTTCTTTTTTACAATCTTTTTAATTTCTTTATTTGAATATGTGTTTGGTTTTGCAATTCCTGTATTAATCAAACTATTTGAAAAACAATAAACAAAACCGTACTGGTAATAGGAAACTCTTAATTCTCCAAACTTAAGCGATATTAAATTTGAACCTAAACCAAGGGATAAAGTTCCAAAACCTATTAACCATATTATTAAAATTCCAATAATATTTCTTGGATATTTTATTCTATGTCTGACTTTTGGTGCCTTAAAAAATCCGTAAACCAATAATGCAATTACAAATATTAATGCAAGAATTACTAAAATAATTTGAAAAAATGAAAAATATTTTGTAATAACGCCCAAGCCACTATCAATAAGCATTAAGTCCACTGCAGTAAAAGGCGTTACTCTGTTTGCAAGTAAAACAGCATTTGTTATACCAGATATAATCCATATAACAGAGATTAAAGATAACCCCCAAAGTCGTCTTCTCATTAACAATGTAACCGACAGTGTCATCAAAATAATTACTGAATTGCATAAAAATACATAAGGTGAACCAATCAAGAAATAAATTCCTTTTAGGAAAGAACCTCTTGCCATCATTTCGATTAATAGATTAACCAACAGGGCAATTGTTATATACATATAAATTATGTGTTTATTGTATGTTTTAGCAAAGAAAGCTCTGTAAGTTTTGTATCTTTCTTTCCCTTTTTGAACGATATTAGTAATATCTTTTTTTATTTTTTCATTATCTAATATTGTTTCATCTATTTCATTATCTGATTTCTTTTCATCTATTTTTTTATCCACATTTTCATTGTCCGATTTTTTTTCATTTGATTTTATATCTTTATTTTCGTTATCCAATATTCTTCCTCCATTACATAAATATATAGAAAAACATTTCTTTATAGGGCGCACCCTTTCACAATGATACAACATTTCACATTTTTTTCAAGTTATTTTTAATATTTAATCTCATCTTGTTCCTATATAAATATGGTAAATATAGTTATTGCACTTCATCGTATTCCTTAAAAGATTACTTATATATTTACAATAATAAGATAGTAACTGTGTTTACTATAAACAAAATATTTGAAAAAAATATGAACTATTTTTATTAGGTAGTATTTTTATAAAAATCCAAGTATCCCACTATGATTTTCGCACTTTAAACCGTTGAATTATTATATATATATGTTATACTACTTTTGCATAATTATGAATTTATGTTATAATTGTTTAGCATATTTTATGTTGCTTTATGATTATGCATCATAATTTTAGACAAATTTATATAACTAATATTTAAGGAGACATTATGGGAAGTACATTTTTTAGGAAATTACCTACACCAATGGAAATCAAGACTATGTATCCTGTTCCTGAGGCTGTAGCAGAACAAAAGAAAAAGAACGATGCAGAAATTCGTGATATTTTCACAGGTGCAAGTGACAAATTTGCTGTTATCATCGGCCCTTGTTCAGCAGATAATCAGGAAGCTGTTGAGGATTACGTTCAAAGATTAGCACGAGTTCAGGAAGAAGTTAAAGATAAACTTTATATTATTCCTAGAGTATATACAAATAAACCACGTACAACAGGTAAAGGCTATAAAGGAATGTTACATCAGCCTGATCCTGAAAAGAAACCTGATTTATTACAGGGATTAATCACAATTCGTCAGATGTTTTTAAAGATTATGGAAGATACAAAATTACCAATTGCTGACGAAATGCTTTATCCTGAAAATGCAAGATATTTTTCAGACTGCATATCATACGTTGCAATTGGTGCCCGTTCAGTTGAAAACCAGCAGCATCGTCTTACATCAAGTGGTTTAGATATTCCTGTTGGTATGAAGAATCCTACAAGTGGAGATATTTCAATTATGTTAAACTCTATTGAAGCTGCACAGGCTTCACATTCATTCTTATATAGAGGTTGGGATGTTCAAACTGAAGGGAACGATTTAGCCCATGCAATTTTACGTGGTGCCGTAAACCAGTATGGTTCATGCATTCCAAACTACCATTATGAAGATATGGTGAATTTACATGAAAAATATGTTGCAAAAGGTTTTGCAAATCCTGCTCTTGTTGTTGACTGTAATCATTCAAATTCAAACAAGAAATATATGGAACAAATTAGAATTGCAAAAGAAATCATGCATAACCGTAAACATTCAAAGGACTTAAAAGGATTTGTTAAAGGTTTAATGATTGAAAGCTACATTGAAGGTGGAAATCAGCCTGTTGATGGTCATTGTTATGGTAAATCTATTACAGATCCATGTTTAGGCTGGGAAGATACAGAAAAATTACTTTACCTCATTGCTGAAGAAGCATAAAAAAAGACAATGTGATTTAAATTTGAATTCAAATCTTTTATAGAATTTTAATACATTAAATTTCTATATATCATTCTGAAAATAAAAGGAACGTTTACTTTATTATACCTAGCCGATTTTATCGGTTAAATATAATAAAGTAAACGTTCCTTTTTTAACTGTCTGTTCTACTTATGTTATATTATTTATTATCGTTCTGTACATTAAAAAACTTAAAAATCTCACCAATAAAAATAAACAAAGTTCCTAAAACAATCGAGAAAAATACTGTTGCAATGCCAACGCCATAATTAACTTCTGATAATGCATCTAGTTCATATCTGTTCTGATATTTAATATTTATCACAAAAGCAATTGCAATGCCAATTACCATTACAATAACACCTATAATCCTTGCTATGTACGTCATTTTTTCAGCATAATTTTTATTCATCTTTAGTTCCCCTTTCCCTCTTTAATATATATATAACAATCTGCACACTAAAAGCTGATTATTAATCTTACCATAAGTCATTATACAATATTTTGTGTCTTATCATATATATTTTTTACTCTACTACTACCTGTTTCCATGTACATGTGTGTAGTTGATATATCTGAATGCCCCAACATTTTCTGTATAACCTTTAAATTCGCACCATTTTCAACTAAATGTGCTGCAAAGGAATGTCTTAATGTGTGAGGTGTTATATCCTTGTTAATTCCAGCTTTTTCACCGTATTTTTTAAGCAGTTTCCAGAACCCCTGTCTACTCATTTCTCCACCGGCGCAATTAGGAAAAAGCACATCACTTTTTATGTTCTTGCTTATCAACTGTGGTCTTCCCTCTTCCAAATATTCAGTTAAAGCCTTGTGTGCTTCCTGACCAAATTCAAGAACCCTATCTTTTTTTCGATCATGACATGTAATCTTTTCAACATTAATATTAACGTCTGTTATTTTTAATGTAATAAGTTCTGTAACTCTCATACCTGTCGCATACAGTAATTCAAGCATAGCCTTATCCCTTAACTGTTTTGGTGTTTTTCCTGATGGTTGACTTAAAAGCAAGTCAATTTCTTTTACAGAAAGTATTTCCGGTGTCTTCTTTACTATTTTAGGTGATTTTAAATTAGCCGCCGGATTAAATTCTATATATGCTTCTGTATACAGAAAATTAAAGAACGCTTTAATGGATGCAATTGTTCTGGAAATTGTTGTTGGCGCTCTTCCTATACTTTGTAAATGAATAATATATTCTTCCAAATCTTCTTTTAAAATAGTGTTAATTTGAACTTTCTTATTTTCCTTTTCAAAATATTCAAATAATTTCCTTACATCTCGAATATACGATTCTTCTGTATTGGGAGATATATTCTTCTTTTTATGCAATTGTAAAACAAATTCATTTATTAAATCCTGCATATACTTATCCCTTTTCTTATCGCTGTATTCCCTATTATATAAGTGTTTTTTTATAAAATCAAATTGTTTTTTTACCTATCTGTTTACCATAATATGTACATTATACAACATATATTATTGAGGTTTTTGAAAGAAACAATATATAGTAATTTTTGTGATTTTCTCAATATTTTTAATATTTTTTCTTGATAAATTTTCTTAATAATTTTTCATAATATTTTTCTAAATGTTTTTTACTGTTTTTAATAGTCTATTTAATATTTTCATATCATATTGTATATTTTTTCATCTATGCTTTTAGATTGATTTTATATTTAACTTTGTAATATTTTACTATTATAAAATTGGGAACTATTTTAATTATTTTATAGTTCGGAATTATTTTTAATTAATTTGTACTATTTTAGAAAATATTTATAAGAAAGCTTTCAATAAATGTAGTTGCAACAAGAAAAGATAGAGATGCTAATCTTTTATATTTTTTCTTACAATATGTTTCATACATAATCATTATTAAAAATGCAAACCATCTAAAACTGCATATAACCCATGAGATATCTGACAACCTTATAGCAATAACAAGTGTTGCTGTAAATTTTATTGTATATACAAATATTAAAACTGCCCAAAAAGCTTCTCTATATTTAAAGAAATTGGGTATACATATAAATATATATCTTTTCAGATTGTTGCATAGCATAATAATAAATATATTAATTAATTGTTCAGTATATATAATTTCTTCTCTTCTTGCAAAAAAATCTATGGCTATTGTATTGTAAACTATTATTCCAATAAAAGCTCCAATTACAATTCCATAGACTTTATAATTTGCAAATACTTTATTTAAGCTCATTTATCATAATATACCTTTAATACTTTTATATATTATATTACTTTGTACAATATTTATGATAGTAAGTCAAAATAGATGATATTGTTTTTGCATCATTGATTTCATTGCTTAAAATTTTCTCAATTAATTCTTCTACAGTATAAACTTCTAAATCAATATATTCATCAGGATCTAAATGTTGATGGGTTTTTTCAAGATCAAACGCAACATACACATCTATTTTTTCACCTGAATATGCAACTGCCGGAGCTAATGTTTGTAAAAATTCAATTTTCCCTGACTTATATCCTGTTTCTTCTTCCAATTCACGAGCCGCACATTTCAATGTTGGTTCATCAATCGAATCTTTTCCACCAGCCGGGATTTCCAAAGTATACTTGTCAATGGCATTTCTCCACTGTCTTACCATAATAATTCTACCATCAGACATTACCGGTATAACAGCCGCGGCACCTTTATGTTGCAAGAAATCCCAATATACTTTCTTTCCTTCCGGTGTAATAATTTCATCTTTACAGAATCCTAATATTGCTCCATCATAAACTTTTTCTCTATTAATACGTTTAAACTTTTCCATTTCATCACCCTATTCAATACCCTTACATTTTTTATAACATGCATCACTTGCGGCAAAAAGTGCTTTTCTAAAACCATTATTTTCTAACTGTTCAACCGCTGCAATTGTTGTCCCACCTGGAGAACATACATTATCCTTCAGTACACCCGGATGTTCGTTTGTTTTAAGCATAAGCTTTGCAGAACCTAAAACAGTTTGGGCCACAAACTCGTACGCATCACTTCTTTTCATTCCGCATTTAACAACACTATCTGCTAATGCTTCTATAAACATAAACACATATGCCGGAGAGCTGCCACTTGCACATACAACTGCATCCATAATTTTTTCCTCAACAACTCTCATTTTCCCAAATGATGAGAAAATTTTCTCAATTTCTTCTTTTTCTTCTTGAGAGAAAAATTCTTCATTGTAGGATACGCCTGTCATGCCTTCCCCTACCATTGCAGGAGTATTTGGCATTGTTCTTACAATCTTCTTAGTTCCACACATATCTTCCAATTGCTCAATTGTAACCCCCGGTGCCAGTGAAACAACTACAGATTCCTGTGCAACATTTTCTTTTACCTGTGGCAAAACACTCTCAAACATCTGTGGTTTAACAGCTAATATTATGTACTTACTATTCTTTATAACTTCTTCGTTGTTATTTAAAAACTTAACACCTGTTTCTTCACTTATCTTTTCCATTTTTTTCTTGGTACTACTATGGAATACTATATCATCCTTATTATATAATTTAGAAACTCCATTTAATATAGCACTGCCCATGTTTCCCATTCCAATAAAACCTAATTTAAACATATTTCCTCCTATTTTTTCAGTCTATAAAAATTATAGCACAATTCTGTTATCCTGTGGTGGAATTTCTTATTATGTATTAAAAAATGTCGCTTGCGACATTCTACGCACCCAGCACATATTGCTTTTGCAATTTTTTTTCTTTTGTGCAAGGGTGCATCCCTAGTGGAACATTTTTATGTAATAAGAAATTCTGCAGAAATTTCTTATTACATAAAAAAAGGAAATGCGATTTCTCACATTTCCTATTATCGTAGATTTTACTTTGCATAATCTATGGCTCTTGATTCTCTCACGATATTAACCTTTATCTGACCAGGATATTCAAGCTCATCTTCGATTTGCTTTGCAATATTTCTAGCCATTAATACCATGTCAGCATCACTAACCTTTTCCGGTATAACCATAATACGAATCTCTCTACCTGCCTGAATGGCAAAAGATTTATCAACTCCCTCGTATGAGTTTGTTATGTCTTCTAACTGTTTTAGTCTGTTTGTGTAAGTCTGTACTGTTTCACGTCTTGCACCAGGTCTTGCAGCAGAAATAGCATCAGCAGCCTGTACAATACATGCTATTAATGTTTCAGGTTCAATATCACCGTGGTGAGCTTCAACCGCATTAATAACTGTAGCTGATTCTTTATATTTTCTACATAAATCAACACCTAACTGAATATGTGTACCTTCTTTTTCATGGTCAACAGCCTTACCAATATCATGTAATAAGCCTGCTCTTTTTGCTACTCTAACGTCCAATCCAAGCTCTGAAGCTAATAGACCCGAGATAAGAGCAACCTCAATGGAATGTTTTAAGGCATTTTGTCCATAACTTGTTCTAAACTTCATCTTTCCTAAAAGTTTAACAAGTTCCGGATGAATTCCATGTACACCAACTTCAAGAGTTGCTGCCTCGCCTTCTTCTCTAATCATAGTCTCAACTTCTTTTTGAGCCTTATTAACCATTTCCTCAATTCTAGTTGGCTGAATTCTTCCATCAACAACCAGTTTTTCAAGAGCAATACGGGCTACTTCTCTCCTAATTGGATCAAATCCTGATAAAACAACTGCTTCAGGAGTATCATCAATAATCAAATCAACACCTGTTAGAGATTCAAGAGTTCTGATGTTTCTTCCTTCTCTACCAATTATTCTACCTTTCATTTCATCATTAGGTAATGAAACTACAGAAATAGTTGTTTCAGCAACATGGTCTGTTGCACATTTCTGAATTGCATTAACAACCAATTCCTTAGCTTTCTTATCAGCTTCCTCCTTGGCCTGTTTTTCATGTTCCTTAATTAATTTTGCAGTTTCAATCTTAATTTCTTCTTCAACAGTTTGTAATAATTGTTCTTTTGCCTGTTCAGAGGTTAATCCAGAGATTCTCTCCAGTTCCTGTATGCGCTGTTCGCTTAATTGTTCTACTTTTTCCTTAGCTTTGTTTAATTCTTCTTCACGAGATTTTAAGCTATTTTCTTTCCTATCAAGGGCATCTGATTTTTTTTCAACTGCTTCTTCCTTGTTAAGAACACGCTTCTCATATCGTTGAACTTCTGATCTACGTTCTTTGATTTCTTTATCAAGCTCATTTTTAGTTTTTAAATTCTCTTCTTTAGCTTCTAAAAGAGCTTCTTTTTTCTTTGATTCTGCTGTTTTAATTGCATCGTCAATAATTCCACGAGCTTTATCCTCAGCAGTACCAATTTTCTTTGCATCAGAATTTTTCTTTATAGAAATTGCAACTAATGCTGAAATCAAAGTGTCCACGAGAATCACTGCAACAAGTATGATAATCCAAGTAGTAGTATTCACAGGAGCACCTCCTTATTTAATTTTCATTGTACATTACAACATATCCATTTTACTTTATTACCCGTTTAATGTCAAGCAAAGTAGTAGTTCTAAAACACTGATTTTCTATATATTTGCATTATGTGATTTCATTACTCATAAAAAGAATTTTTCTGTTCCAAAATATAGTTATCAACTGCTTTTTTTACCATTGAAAAAGAATATCCTTTTCCAACTAAATACCTATAAAGTTTTTGCAAGTCCTTTGAATCAGACAAATCATATCTTTTTGCACGTTTTTTTAATACACTAGAAATTGAATCATCTTCCGAAAAATCACTTTCCATAAAAGCTTCATCTATAAGTTCTTTTGAGATTCCTTTAGTATATAAATCCTGTATAATTTTTCGTTTACTATAAACGTTTTTCTTGTAATCAAGATATAACATGGTATATCTCTTGTCATTAATAAGATTATACTCTTCTAAATATTCAACAACTTTGTAAATTATATTTTCAGGATACAAACCTGACTTTAATTTATCTATAATTTGTTTTCTTGTTTTATAAGAATCATCTAGAATATAAAGAGCCCTTTCTCGGGCTCTTTTGTATAAAATATCCATAATATCGTTGTATTCTCTATCTGAAATTTCGTTATCTTCAATTAATTTCAATCTTCTTACCTCACCTTTATACAGATAGAACTGTAACTCTCCATCCAAGGTTATTTTAAAGCGATTTCCAACAGGTTCCATTTTAATGATTCTATGCATTATTCTTCCTCAGATGCTTTTTCAGTGTTATTAGCTTCTGCCTCTGTTTCATCCTCACCTTCAGGATGAATGTAAAACTCTCTTACCTTTGCATCTACTTCTTCCATGATGTCAGGATGTTCCATAAAATATTTCTTTGCATTTTCACGTCCCTGACCAATCTTTTCGCCATTATATGCATACCATGAACCACTCTTTATAACAATTCCACTCTTAGCAGCTAAATCTAAAATATCACCTTCTTTTGAGATTCCCTTACCAAACATAATATCGAATTCTGCTTCTTTAAAAGGAGGTGCAATCTTATTCTTAACCACTTTAACTCTGGCTCTATTACCAACCATTTCTCCACCAGCCTTCAATGTTTCAACTCTTCTTACATCAAGTCTGACTGATGCATAGAACTTAAGCGCTCTACCACCTGTTGTTGTTTCAGGATTACCAAACATTACACCAATTTTTTCTCTTAACTGGTTAATGAATACAACTGTGCAACCTGTTTTGTTCATTATACCTGTTAATTTTCTTAATGCCTGTGACATTAATCTGGCATGCTGTCCCATATGAGAATCACCCATATCTCCATCGATTTCTGCCTTAGGAACTAATGCTGCAACAGAGTCAACAATAATGATATCTACAGCTCCTGAACGAACCATTGTTTCTGTGATTTCCAATGCCTGTTCACCGTAATCTGGCTGCGAAATATACAAATTATCAATATCTACACCAATTGCCTTGGCATATACAGGATCTAAGGCATGCTCCGCATCAATAAATCCTGCCACACCGCCTCTTTTCTGTGCTTCTGCTATCATATGTAAAGCTACTGTAGTCTTACCACTTGATTCAGGTCCGTATATTTCTACTACTCTACCCTTAGGTATACCACCCAAACCTAATGCTAAGTCTAAGCTAAGAGAGCCTGTTGGAATTGTTTCTACGTTAATCTTTCCCGAATCTCCCAGTTTCATAATAGCACCCTTTCCATGCTGTCTTTCTATTTGGGATATTGCTGCATCTAATGCTTTTAATTTTTCTTCTTTATTCATAATTCGTCCTTTCTGTTCGAACCTATGTTCGTCATATAAGTATAATAGTACAATCCGTTCTTTGTGTCAACAATTAATTAATAAATATTATATATGTTTTTTTGCTATTATGCAACACTTTACTTATATGTTTAACTTTTGTTTTTATGTTGCTTTGTGTTAAGGTAATTATATTCTTTTTTCATATTCTATGCAATCACCACCATCGATTACTTCGTCCGGTCTCATTTCATATATCATACATTTTGATGTATTACAAGGTAACTTTTCATCATCAAAACAATATTCACAATCTTTACAAACCAAATCATTATTTTTAATAATTTCAAATTTTAAAAGGTCATCTACAAATTTATTTGATATTATTTTTTATCTCCATTATGTAAAAAACTATTATAAAAAATTTACGCAAACAACTTAACTGTCATCTTAAATAAATCATTCTATAATAGTTTTTTTCTTTTATATATTTTCTCTTTATATGTTTCACTTTACAAAGTTATCTTTAAATAATTAAATTTAAAGCAACATACAATAACCCATGTTATTAAAACTTATAATCTTATACTTCTCTTATAAACCAAGAATTTTCTCAAGAGCTGTAATCTTTGTACAAATTATTAAGATTTCACTAGCTTCTTTTAATTCATCTGGCGTTGCAAATGAAGGTGCAATTCTAATATTCTTGTCTTCAGGGTCTTTTCCATAAGGAAAAGGTGAACCTGCACCTGTTAATACCATACCTGCATCCTTACACATTGAAACAACTTTCTTTGCACAACCTTCCATTACATTAAAAGAAATAAAGTATCCACCGTTAGGATTTGTCCACTCTCCAACTCCACATGGCTTTAATTCAGATTCTAACATATCAAGAACAGCTTTGAATTTTGGTCTCATTTTCTCTGCATGTTTCATCATATGTTTCTTTACACCATCAAAATTCTTGAAATATCTTACATGACGTAACTGATTCATTTTATCATAACCAATTGTCTGAATTGTCATCTGTTCCAAAATAGACTTAACATTTTCTTTTGAAGAAGCCATTGCAGCTACACCTGAACCTGAAAATGTTACTTTTGAAGTTGATGCAAATTCATATACTAAATTAGGATTTCCTGCCTTTTCACATTCTGAAATAATATCTAATATTTCATCCTGTCTATCTTCATATAAATGATGAATAGCGTATGCATTATCCCAATAAATTCTAAAATCTTTTGCTGCAGGTTTAAGTGCTGCCATTCTCTTTACAACTTCATCTGAATATGAAATACCTGTTGGATTTGAATATTTTGGAACACACCAAATACCCTTGATTGAATCATCTTCTGCAACTAATTTTTCAATCATATCCATATCAGGTCCATCTGCATTCATAGGAATATTTATCATTTCAATACCAAAGTATTCTGTAATTGCAAAATGTCTGTCATATCCTGGTACAGGACATAACCATTTTACTTTATCAAGCTTACACCATGGTGTGCATCCTAATACACCATGTGAATAAGCTCTTGAAATAGAGTCATACATTATGTTTAAACTTGCATTTCCGTATATAATAACATGATCTTCTGTTGTACCCATAATATCAGCCATCATTTTCTTTGCCTCAGGAATACCACCTAAAACGCCATAATTACGGCAATCAATTCCATTTGATGCATGTACATCAGACTCACTTGTTAAAACATCTAACATATCCATACTTAAGTCTAACTGTTCTTTGCCAGGTTTACCTCTAGACATATCAAGACTTATATTCTTTTTACAAATCTCTTCATAATCTTTTTTTAAACCTTCAAGTTCTTTCTTTAATTCATCCTTGCTCATTTCACTGTAAGCTAACATATTATTTCCTCCAAATTAATTTTTTAAAACATTAAAATTTTTAGACACATATTCAATCATAGAAATAATTGTAAGTGCCAATGATATCCATATTAAAATCTGTCCAATAATATATAAAACAGAATTGTTTAATGGTGTATTAACAATAAGTACAATAATCATAACCATTGAGAAAGCAGTTTTAAATTTGCCCCACCAACCGGCTGCTAAAACAATGCCCTGATCAGCAGCAAGCATTCTAAAACCACTAATAAATAATTCTCTACTAATTATAATTATTACCACCCATGATGGTATCATTTTTGGTGTTAAACAAATAAGTGCTGCACTAACAAGCATTTTATCTGCCAAAGGATCCATAAATTTTCCAAAATTGGTTACTAAATGATACTTTCGTGCAATTTTTCCGTCAAACAAATCAGTTATACTTGCAACAATAAAAACAATTGCCGCTAAATAGTAATTATATGGAATTGATTCAATTAACATAAATACAACGAAAATTGGAATACATAAAACTCTGAATGTTGTTAATTTATTTGCTAAATTCATTTTGTCTCCTTACCGGCTATATCAGTTCGCCTATTAAGTCATAATCATTTGTACCTGTGACTTTAACTTTTACAAAATCACCGGTCATAAGTTCTTCATCTGTCATAACAAATATATTACTGTCAACTCCCGGACAATCCATATATGTTCTTGCTATATAGGCATGTTCGCCGGAAATTTTTCCTTCTATCATTGCTATAAATTCTTTTCCTACATATTTTTCTGTAGTGTCAAAAACAATATCCTGCTGAAGTTCCATAATTTCATTTCTTCTGAAATTTTTAACTTGTTCATCTATTTGATCAGGCATTGATGCTGCAGGTGTGTTTTCCTCAGGTGAATAAGTAAATACACCAAGTCTGTCAAATTCCATTTCATTTACAAACTTCATTAATATGTCATGGTCTTCCTGTGTTTCTCCGGGAAAACCTGAAATTAAAGTTGTTCTTAAAATTATATCAGGAATTCTTTTTCTTAACTTACCAATGATTTCTCTTAACTGTTTGTTGGAAGTTCTTCTTCCCATACGTTTAAGAATATCGTCACTGGCATGCTGTATTGGAATATCCAAATAATGGCATATCTTCTTTTCAGTAGCTATGGTTTCTATTAACTCATCATAGATTTCTTCAGGATAACAATACAAAATTCTTATCCACTGAATTCCCTGAATTTTGGCTAATTTTTTCAATAGAATATGCAAAGATTTTTTTCCATAAATATCTTTACCATACATTGTTGTTTCCTGAGCCACTAATATAAGTTCTTTTACACCTCTGTTTGCTAAATCCTTTGCTTCTTCAATAAGTACATCCATATCTACACTTCTGTAATTTCCACGAATCTTTGGAATAATACAATATGTGCAATATTTATCACAACCTTCGGCAATTTTTAAATATGCGTAATTGCCTGCTGTTGAAAGGTTTCTTGGAGCATTAACTCCCGCTAATTTATCTATATCATTAATAACATGAATATTTTTCCTGTTTATAAAAAATTCATTTAAGGCATTGGCTATACTGTCTATGGCTGTAGTTCCTATACAAATATCAATTTCAGGAATTTCTTCATCTATTTCTTCATAATATCTTTGAGCCAGACAACCGGCTAAAACTAACGCCTTGCAATTTCCTTCTTCTTTGTATCTTGCCATTTCAAAAATAGTATTAATACTTTCTTCTTTGGCATCATTTATAAAACAGCAACTGTTAATAACAATTACGTCTGCTTCTCTTTCATCGTCAGTAAATTCATAACCGGCTTTAGATAAGATTCCGGACATATGCTCTGAATCCACTAAATTCTTGTCACAACCTAATGAAATAAAAAGTACCTTCAAAAATATAAACTCCTTAAACTTTAAAATAGAATAAAGTGTCTGTTGACACTTTATTCTTCTTCGTCATCTCCTAAAATTCTAATTTTAGATTCTGCTAATTCTTCTACAGCAATTGACAATGGTTTCATACCTTCAGCGTCCTTGTCTAAAAGTGGCTGGTCACCTGCAATAATCTGTCTTGCTCTCTTTGATGTAGCCATAACAATTGAATATCTGCTCTGTACAACCGGCTGTTCACCGTCCTCTACATCACTATTAGCTACTGCCATTAAATCTGAATATGATGGGTGTAACATTTTTATCTCCTTTCGGCGAATTTTAATATTTCGCTTTTTATTTGATTAACAAAATCCATGTCTAGAGACTGAGGATTGTTGTCATTTTTTATATTTTCAATGTGCTTTGCACATTTTTCAACTTCATCATTTAATACGAAATAGTCGTATTTTTCCATATTATCAGTTTCTTCTGCCGCCTTTTTCAAACGGTCATTAATAACTTCTTCTGTTTCTGTATTACGACCGACCAATCTGTTTCTAAGTTCATCAGCACTCGGTGGCAATATAAAAATCAAAATTGCCTCGGGCATATTTTTCTTTACCTGCAAAGCACCCTTTGTTTCAATTTCTAATATTACATCATTTCCACTGTTAAGATTTGTTTCTACAAATTCTCTTGGTGTTCCGTAATAATGATCAACATATCCGGCATATTCTAAAAGTTTGTTTTCATTAATCATCGTTTCAAACTGTTCATTTGAAATATAATGATAATGAACTCCTGGGATTTCATTTGGTCTTGGTTCTCTTGTTGTTACTGAAACCGAAACCTTATAAGTATCCTTATGTTCCTTTAGATACTTAACTACAGTACCTTTTCCAACACCGGAAAAACCGGAAATTACTAATAATTTACCTTTTTTCATAATACACACTCTTTTATTCTATATTTTGTATTTGTTCTCTGACTTTTTCAATGTCAGTTTTTAACATAATTGCATGGTCTGATATTTCAGGATCACTTGTTTTGGACAATGTAGTGTTAGCTTCTCTGTTCATTTCCTGTGCAATAAAATCAAGTCTTCTTCCAACAGTTTCGCCTTTTAGCAAATCTTCGCGCATTGCCTTAATATGACTATCTAGTCTTACAAGCTCCTCGTCAACGCATACTTTATCAGCAAAAACTATAACTTCCTGAGCAATTCGTGATTCATCAATTTGACTGTCTTCTAACAGTTCATGAATCTTATTTGTAATCTTTTCCTTATATTCAGCAACAATAACCGGGGATTTTTCTGTAATAAACTTAACATTTTCAATCATACCGTCAAGTTTTGAAATTAAATCAGCCTGTAAACGTTTGCCTTCTTCTTCTCTCGTTTCTATTAGCTTAATAACAGCTTCATCAATTGCTTTAATTACCAAAGCTTCAATTGCCTCTTCATCATCCTGTGCATTCTCTATTGTAACTACATCTGGACTTCTCATTATGTAACTTGTTTTTACGTCATTTTCTAACCCAAGTTCTCTGCTGATTTGTTCATAACAATCAAAATATTCTTTTGCAAGCATTGAATTGTATCTTATGCATTCGTCACCTTTGCCAAGATTTTCATAGGAAATAAATACATCAACCTTTCCTCTGCTAACAAATTTTTTCATTTCATTACGAACATTTCCTTCAAGGAAATTTAATTTTCTAGGTACCTTTATACCTAATTCCAAATATCTATGATTAACAGATTTCATTTCAACGGTGACCTTTCTATCACCTTCAGAAACTTCAGCTCTGCCAAATCCTGTCATACTTTTTAGCATCTTTCCTCCTCTGTGTCCATTTATCCACAGTTCTATTTATTATAATTCATATAAACACGACCGTCAAGTTACACTTAAATATAAGTAACACTTTCCCTTTAATACAGATATTATTTTTCAAATACTGCATCTAAACAGGAATATTATTTACTAATAAAATGTAGAAAAATCAGGTACAAGTTTTAATGTTGAATTTTAATAACATAATAATTTGCAAATAACACTAAAAACCTATAAAATAAGTGTGATGTAAAAAAATTTATTTTTTAATTTTAAAGGAGATTATTATATGGCATTTGATGGTGTTACCATTTCTGCTTTAGTAGCAGAATTTAATGATAAATTACTTAATGGAAGATTATACAAAATTGCACAGACAGAAAGCGATGAATTATTACTTACAATCAAGAATGGTAAAAATCAATATCGTTTACTGATAAGTGCTAACGCAAGTCTTCCTTTAATATATCTTACATATAAAAACAAACCGGCTCCTCTTACCGCACCTAATTTTTGTATGCTTCTTAGAAAACATATAAATAATGGACGTATTATTTCAATTACCCAGCCGGGGCTGGAACGAATTGTTGATTTTGAAATACAGCATTTAGATGAATTAGGTGACATAAAAACCAAACACTTAATCATAGAATTAATGGGTAAACACAGCAATATTATTTTTGTAAACGAAGGAACCATTTTGGACAGCATTAAACATGTTAATTCAATTATGAGTTCAGTCAGACAGGTTCTACCGGGAAAAGAATATTTCATTCCTCATACCTCTGAAAAGCTTAACCCTCTTGATGTAGAAAAGGAAGTTTTCTTTAAAACAGTTTTTTCAAAGCCTATGCCTTTGTCAAAAGCTATTTATACATCTTTTACAGGTATCAGTCCTACTATTGCTGAAAACATTTGTTATGAGGGCAAATTTGATTCATCAATGCCTGCTAATGTTTTAGAACATGGGGACCAGAACATCGTTTGGATGTATTTTTATCAGCTAATTAACAAAGTTAAAAATTGTGATTTTATACCTACAATTTACGAAAAAAACGGAAAACCTGAGGAATATGGTGTAACCATTTTGTCAACTTACAGTGACTGCACAACAACATCCTTTGAAAGTATAAGCACTTTACTTGAAACATATTATTCTAAAAAGAACTTATACACAAGAATGAGACAGAAATCTGTAGATTTAAGAAAAATTGTAACTAATGCTCTAGAGCGAGATAACAAAAAATACAACATACAGTTAAAACAGTTAAAGGACACAGAAAAAAAAGACAAATTCAAAGAATATGGTGACCTTTTAACAACCTATGGCTACTCAATAAAAGAAGGTTCTAAAGAATTTGAAACTGTCAACTACTATAATGGTAAAACAGTTAAAATCACTTTGGATCCTACTATTTCGCCTATTGAAAACGCAAAAAAATATTTTAATAAATATTCAAAATTAAAGCGAACCAGCGAGGCCTTGGAAACAATTATAGTCGAAACAAAAAATTCAATTGACTATCTTGAGTCAATTAACGTTGCAATAGACATGGCAACTACTGAAGATGACTTAAAAGCAATAAACGAAGAATTGGTTCAGACAGGTTTTATAAAGAAAAAACATACCAATAAGAAAGCTAAAAATAATAGCAAACCTTTGCACTTTATTTCATCAGATGGCTTTGATATGTACGTTGGCAAAAATAATATTCAAAATGAACATCTTACTTTTAAAGTTGCAACTGGAAATGACTGGTGGTTCCACAGCAAATCCTTTCCTGGCTCACATGTAATTGTAAAATGCAACAATCAGGAATTGCCTGATAACACTTTTGAAGAGGCCGCAAGACTTGCAGCTTTCTATTCCAAAGGTTCAAACCAGGATAAAGTTGAAATAGACTATATTCAGAAAAAGCATGTAAAGAAAGTTGCCGGTGCAATGCCGGGATTTGTTATTTATCATACCAATTATTCCATGATTGCGGAGCCTAATATCGACAATATAAAAGAGATCTAAAGTAAGGCAAAATATCGACAATATAAATGTAGCTAAATATTGCTAAATATTAACAACCTAAACAAAAAATAAAATATTAATTCTAAAAGAAGGTACTTAAAAAGCAGAGCCATAAAAGCTCTGCTTTTTATAGTTAATAGAAATTCCTTAAGATTCCCTATTATAAATTATAAACTTATATAAACGTTCTACTATTATCCGATTAATTCGTCATATAATTTTTCGTATTTCTTAGCTGATGTATTCCATGAATAATCTACTTCCATGGCTCTATCCACCATCTTATTCCAATCGCGCTTCTTATCATAATAAATATGCTCTGCATATCTAACAGTTCCCATCATCTCATGTGCGTTATAATTCTTAAATGAGAATCCAGTACCTGTATTTTCATATTCATTATAAGGTTCTACTGTATCTTTCAAGCCACCTGTTTCCCTAACAATAGGTAATGTACCGTATCTCATGCTCATTAACTGACTTAATCCACATGGTTCAAACAATGATGGCATTAAGAAAGCATCACAGGCTGCATATATTTTATGAGAAAGTTCTTCAGAATAATATATATTAGCAGAAACATCTTTTCCATATTTCCAGTCAAAATGTCTGAACATATTCTCATATCTTTCTTCACCTGTACCAAGAATAACAAACTGAAGTTCATCCTGACACATTTCATCCATAACACAGGATACCAAATCTAAACCTTTTTGGTCTGTAAGTCTGCTTACCAAACCTATCATCATCTTCTTAGGATTTACTTCCAAGCCTAACTCTTTCTGTAAAGCTGTTTTATTCTTAACTTTTTCTCTTCGGAAATTATCTTTGCTGAAATTCTTTGCAATTAATTTATCTGTAGCTGGATTATATTCATCATAATCAATACCATTTACAATACCTCTAAGACAATTAGATCTTGCTCTCATTAATCCATCAAGACCTTCTCCAAAGAAAGGTGTTTTTATTTCTTCTGCATAAGTATCACTAACTGTAGTAACCATATCTGCATATACAATACCACCCTTAAGGTAATTACCATTATCGTAATCTTTTAACTTATCTGATGTGAAATAATAATCAGATAAACCTGCTAGATCCTTGATTGTATCAATATCCCAAACACCCTGGAACTTTAAGTTATGTATAGTCATAATAGACTTAATGCCCTGATAGAATTCTCCATTGGCAAAACTGTCTTTCAAATAAACAGGAATTAAACCTGTATGATAATCATGGCAATGTATAATATCCGGTCTGAAATCTATTACTGGAAGAGCCGATAATACTGCTCTTGAAAAGAAAGCAAACTTTTCTAAATCATATCTTGGATTACTGTATGGTCTCTCTCCTGAAAAATAATATTCATTATCAATGAAGTAGAATTTAACTCCTTCATATTCCATTTCCATAATTCCAACGTACTGTCTTCTCCAGCATAAGTCCATATAAAAATGATCAACATAAGTCATTTTTTCTTTCCATTTATGGTCAATACACATATAATTTGGAATCATAACTCTAACATCATATTTTTCTTTGTCAAAACACTTTGGTAAAGAACCTACAACGTCTGCCAATCCCCCTGTTTTAATAAAAGGTACACATTCTGATGCTGCAAATAATATCTTCTTCATATCTTCCTCCTCCAGATTAATTCTTTTGTATTATATGCTTAATTATCTACATTTGTATTCAAGTCTAATCTTATCAGCTATTAATGCTATAAATTCAGAGTTTGTAGGCTTACCTTTTTCTGCATTTATAGTATATCCAAACAACTCATCAATAGTATCCATTCTTCCACGATTCCATGCCACTTCAATAGCATGTCTTATGGCTCTTTCAACTCTGCTGGATGTTGTCTGGATTTTTTTTGCAATTGAAGGATACAATATTTTCGTAATGGAATTAAGCATTTCATTGTCATTTACCGACATAATAATTGCTTCCCTTAAATACTGATATCCCTTAATGTGTGCAGGCACTCCAACATCATGAATAATTGATGTAACATCATTTTCAATGTTACGCTCCATAAAATGTTTTCTATCTTCTCCTGCACCAATAATTTTTTTAGTTTCAGGTATTCTCTTGTTGTATGATTTTACACCTTTTACCCTATCTGCTATCATATTTGTTTCAAATGGTTTTAGTAAATAATACCCTGCGCCATAACCAAATGCATCCTGAATAACATTCTCATTACTAATTGCTGAAGTTATAATGAAAAAAGGCATCTTAATCATTGCACCATCTTCATTAACCTTATTCATTAACGATAAGCCATCCATCTTTGGCATAATTAAATCTAAAATAACAACATCAGGTGTTGACTTTCTTATTAATTCATAAGCCTCCTGACCATTTTTAGCCTTACCAATAATCTGAATTGCTGTATCTTTTGATAATGCTGAATCTATGTTTTCGATTACTTTTTCATTGTCATCAACAATAATAACAGATATTTTTTCTGAGTTTCCGGTATATGTTTTATTTATATTGCGATTATTTAAGTTCGTGTTCATCATTCCTCCTAATTTTGTCAAAACACAGCACTGTTTAAATTCTTTTGACAAAGAAGATTATAGTTTGTTAGATGAAGATATTCAACTTAAAGAATTCGCATAAAAATCCTTTTTTCGACAATTAAGTTTACATATATTTTTTCACAGTGTTAAAAAATGTAAAAAAGCTTATAAAAACCATATATAAATGTCGATTTTTTTAAAATAATGTCAATATTTTCTTAGTTAATGTACACTACCATTTCTTCCTTTTCAGCAAGTTCAATTCTATAGCCGTCTCTAAGTTCGTAATATACTTTCGGACGTAGCTGTGTACCATTAACCTTAGTTCCGTTAGTTGAATCATAATCTGCAATACGGTATTTTCCATCCTTACATGAAATAACCACGTGAATCTTAGATATGTAAGTTTCCGGCACAACAATATTTGCATTTTCTCTTCCAATTGTAAACGGAATTCTATTAATCTGATATTTCTTATTGTTATAAATAATCATTGCCTGAACTTCATTTTCCACAGACTTTGCAGCAGCCTTCTTTGGAGTTTTGTAATGCTTTGTTGCAGCCAGGTTTTCTCCTGACGTCTGATGTTTCTTTCTAAGTTCTAAATTATATTCTGTAAACGGATTAAGAACCATACCGTTTAACTCTTCACATTCATTCATAAAATTATATGCGTATGTTGCAGAAACCTTTACAAATGAAAAATTTTCCATATAATCATCAGGTATCTGTGCATAAGATGTGAATACCGGAAGCAATCTGCTTCTTCCACCATCTTTCACAATGTCAGGTTTCATTGAAACACCCTCTATAGTTTCATATGACAAAGAAGCATCTTCAAAATCACTCTTCATCGCCATAATGATATCTGCTTTTTGCAATAAATCTACAATATCTTTTTTCTTAACCTTCTTTTCAGGTTTTTTGTTATATTTTTTTATCATTTCTTCTATTTTATATACAATTTCTGTATTATTTCTTGCCATTTTAGGTCTCCTTAAATTTGTTTATTTATACATTATACTACATTTTCCGACTTATTTATATATGAAATATTCATTTTTTCTTTTGAAATATTTTTATAAATCAAATTAATTTGCAAGAAACATATTTTCTGCAAATATACCGTATCCTTTTGTAGAGTCGTTGACTAATACATGTGTTACTGCTCCTATTATTTTTCCGTCCTGTTCAATAGGACAACCACTCATGCCCTGAACAATTCCATTTGTCTTTTTTAATAAATTCTTATCGGTAATCTTAACAATCATATTTTTTTCTTTATTTGTTCTACTTACTTTTAAGATTTCTATATTGTACCAAGTGGCTTTATTGTCCCAAATAAGTTGAATCTTTGCTTTTCCTGTATGCACATTATTTCCTAATGCCATTTCCATTTTCTTTAATTTGTATTTTTTTACAAGATTATATTGCATCTCGCCATTAATACCACAATTGTTATTAGACTTTATGGTTCCTAAATAATTTTCATTATTGTATATAATGCTTCCCAGAAGACCACCCGGCTCTCCGTTTTGTCCCTTTTTAATTCCCCAAATATTTGCATTATAAATAGAACCATTTTTTGAGGACAAAAGCTTACCTGTATCAATGTCACTTATTCCATGACCTAGGGCAAAATATTTATTCTCATAAATAAAAGACATTGTTCCAATTCCCTGAGAATCATCTCTAACCCAGATGCCAAACATATAATTGCCATTTTTTGATTTAACAGGTTTTAGTTTCACTAACTTAATTCCACTATTTGATTTTATAGTAAAAACAACCGGTTTATTCTTATTTTCCTTAATCAAATAAACTAATTGTGCCTTATTACTTATTATATGCTCATTAAATTTTATAATATAATCTCCGGATTCAATTTTATCCTTGGCAGGATTTATTTTTTCTCCTTTAACATTTTCAAAACATCCACTACCAATTACCATCACACCCTGAGTTTTTAAATAAAGCCCTATAGGAAGACCAACAGGATAAACATAAGTTTTATCAATAACATTTACTTTTGTATTTTTTACAGGAAGAATCCCGAAAAGCTTATATTTTCCCGTATAAGAGCCTACTTTTCCCGTAATTATATTATTCTTGCCAGTAAGAGTTATTTTATCCTTTCCGGTAGATTTATTAATATTTAAAGAAACAGGGATCCCAAATTCATAATTAGCATTATCATTTGAATTAACAAAAATAGTATTTGGAAGATTTTTCTGTACATTCCAAATTACTGAAACAACTATTATTAAAACAGCAATACATATAGATGCAATAATTGTATTTCTATATATTTTTCTCATAACATAACCTCCAAATTACTAATTTCTTTTAAACAAATGTGCATCCCTAGGGGAACATTTATTTATGTAGCAAGAAATTACAGAAAATTTTCTTACGTCATAAATAAACAAAAGGAAGACTTTCGCCTTCCTTTTTAATATCTCTAATTTTTCAGTTTTAAATCAAGTAACTTTTTGTTCGTTCTGCCATTTCTTTCATTTCTTTTGCATGAGAAATTGCCGCCTCACTAACAGTACCATCACCATTAATTCTAACAAGTTCTTCTATTGACTCATCACCTGATAATTTCTTAATGTTGGTAATTGTACTATTATTTTCCAACTTCTTTTCAATAAGATAATGATTGTCTGCCATAGCAGCTATTTGTGATAAATGAGAAATACATATTACCTGATGATGCCTACTGATGTTTGCCATTTTTTCTGCTACCATAGTGGCTGTTTTACCACTAATACCTGTATCGATTTCATCAAAAATCAAAGTATCTATCTCATCTTCTGAGGCAAAAATTGATTTTATGGCAAGCATAATACGTGAAAGTTCACCACCTGATGCCACCTTATTCAACGGCCTTACAGGCTCTCCCGGATTTGTAGAAATCATAAAATTAACATTATCAAATCCATTATCCGTAATTGTATTACTTCTTTCAATACTTATTTCAAAATTAACAGCCATGAAATTCAAATCTATTAAAGATTTAGTTACCTGTTCCTGTAAAACTAAAGCTGCTTTTTTTCTTTCCTCAGATATGTCCAATGAAATATTTTCCATATCCAAATATATGGAATCAATTTCGCTTTTAATATTATTTATTTCCTCTTCATAATTAATTAATTCATCTAAATAATTTTGTTTTTCATTTTGATATTCAAGGATTTTTTCAATTGAATTACCGTATTTTATTTTTAAATGATTAATTGTATTTAATCTGTTTTCAATTTCGTTAATATAATTAGAATCAAACTCAAGACTTTCTGTATAATCTACAATGTCACAATCTAAATCCTTACACATGGAGTCAATGTCATAAAGGCACTCTTTAAACTGTGTAATCTTTTCATCATCAGACTTAACGGAATTAATAAGCGAAATAGCTCTGTTAATTTGCGAACCAACACCATTTTCATTTTCACAACTTATAAGCTGATATATGGACGAAAGTTCCACTGCCACATCCTTTGCGCCTGCCATTTTTTTATAAGTTGTTTCCAAGTCAACATCTTCATTTCCTTTTAAATCAGCCTGTTCTATTTCATCTACTTCAAATTTGGCAAATTCTATTTCTCGGGCTCTTTGTGCCTCATCCATAGAATATTCATCTAATTTTTGTTTTAATTTTTTATAATTATTATTTAATTCTTTTAAATGAGCTAACTTATCTTCTATTTTGTCCTTTGCAAATTTATCTAAAATTTCAAGATGTTTTGCAGGATATAATAATGATTGATGATCATGTTGACCATGTATATCGATTAACATTTCCATAATGGTTTTAAGAGTTTTAACATTAACTGTTTCACCATTAATTTTTGAAACACTTCTGGACTCCGTTATTTTTCTTGAAACAGTAATAATATTGTCATCATCAACAAAAATATCCATATTTCTGATAAAATCGGCTTGTTCTTTTTTCGTTGAAAAAGTCAGCTCTACTAATGCAAAGTCTTCACCGTTTCTAATAATGTCCTTTGAAACCTTATTCCCCAGTGCAATATTAACGGAACCTAAAAGTAATGATTTACCGGCACCGGTTTCTCCTGTAAGCACAATAAGTCCATTAGAAAAATCTACGTCAACCTCTTTAATTAATGCCAGATTTTTTACGTGTAAATTTATTAACATATTTCCTCCTTTATGTGCTTCTCTCCATTTGTCCCACTAAGCAATTATTTCCGTAATAATTCCTATAACCTTTTTTGCATTTTCCTTACTTGTTATTGCAAGAAAAATCGTGTCATCACCTGCAATACAGCCTACAATCTCATTAATTTCAATTGCATCTATTGCTGCTCCAACTGCCATTGCCATGCCTGCAATTGTCTTAATGACCAAAATGTTCTCTGCGCACTGCATAGAAACAATTCCATCATTTAAAACTCTCATGTATTTACTGTCATGTGTAATTGCCGTATTAACGGGCACAGCATATTTTTGACCACCGTTTACAGATGATGTTTTTATTAAATTAAGTTCTCTTATGTCTCTTGATACTGTTGCCTGAGTTACCTTAAAACCACTTTCAATTAATTTTTTTGCCAGTTCCTCCTGTGTATCAATATCATATTCTCCAATTAAATCTATAATTTTTCTTTGTCTTTTTGATTTCATAATTACCCCTACCTTAATTTAGTTTATCTTTTACTGCCTGTAAGAAGCTGCCTTCATCTAACTTAGCAATCTTTGTTGTTTTTTCAGACTCACTTATATTAATTATATCTCCTGATATTATTTTGAAAACGCCATCTCCATCAAAGGAAATCCTACGATTTTCTTCGTTTGCAATACGACTTTTACCAATTTTAACCTCTATATTATCGTGTCTTGACAAAATAAGACTTCTGTTTGCAAGTGTGTGTGGACATATAGGTGTTAGTATAATCATATTTGAATCAGGTCTTGCAACAGGACCACCTGCCGATAAATTATACGCAGTAGAGCCTGTTGGCGTTGATAAAATTATGCCATCTGCATGATAGTTACCTAATATTTCTTTATTAACGTACACCTGATAGTCAGTAATGGCTAAATCTCCACCTCTATGTATTACAATATCATTTAATACTGTTGATGAGTAAACCTGCTTGCCATCTCTTATAATTCTACCATCAAGCATCATTCGTGACTCAATATTAAAATCATCATTTATTAACTTGTCTAAAGATTCTTTTACATTGTCCGGTGAAATTTCAGCCAGAAAACCAAGCGTTCCTTTATTAACACCAACAAAAACAACATCTAAGTCTATAAAATCCTTTGTGGCATGAAGTAAAGTTCCATCTCCGCCAATGCTGATTATACATTGTGTATCACCTGGTATATCCTTACTTTTAAGAACTTTGTACTCCCCTGTGCTATAATCCACATTATCGATTAGCACACACTGGCAACCACTTTTTGTAATATAATCTAATATTTTATAAGAAATTTCCAGTTTATTATCTTTTAAACTATTTGTTATAACGCAAAACTTTTTCATGTAATCCTCTATTTATCCAATTCCTGATGTGATTTTTCCACAACCTCTTCAGGTATTATATCTGATAATTTTTCGCCTTGTTCTTTATTTGTATTCTGTAAATATAATAAATATTCGATATTTCCTTCAGGACCTTTCACAGGTGAAAAATCCAAATTAATAATATCAAATCCAATGCTCATGGCAAATGTTATAACACTTTCTATAACATCTTTATGAACCTTCTTATCTCTTACAACGCCTTTCTTTCCCACGTTTTCTCTTCCTGCCTCAAATTGTGGTTTAATAAGACAAATAATCTGACCATTTTCTGTAAGAAGATTTTTTACAGGTAATAAAACTTTTGTAAGTGATATAAATGAAACATCAATTGAGGCAAAATCTATAACATCATCAATATCTTCAGGTGTTACATAACGGATATTTGTTCTATCCATGCATATAACTCTTTCGTCCTGAACAAGTTTCCAGGCAAGCTGTCCATGACCTACATCAACTGAGTAAACTTTTACAGCTCCGTTTTGTAACATACAGTCTGTGAAACCGCCTGTTGAAGCACCTACATCCATACAGATTTTTCCACCTAACTGTACTCCAAAACAATCCATTGCCTTTTCTAACTTTAAGCCCCCACGACTTACATATTTAAGAGTTTTACCTCTTACTTCAATATTAACATCATCCTTAAAAAAAGTTCCGGCCTTGTCCTCTCTTTGATTATCCACAAAAACAATGCCACTCATAATTATTGTTTTTGCTTTTTCTCTTGAAGGTGCCAAACCTCTTTTTACAAGTAAAACATCTAATCTTTCTTTCATTATACTAACTCTTTAACTTTCTCATATATTTTTTTGCTACTAATGCCGATTTTTTCTCTTAATTCATCAACCAAGCCCTGCTCAACAAAACAATCCTCAATTGCCATGATTTTTACATTACAATCTAAACAGTTTTCCTGAACGTATGTGGATACTGCCTCGCCATAACCACCTTTTTTTATAGCTTCTTCCACTACAATAATCTGTTTATGTCTTTTTGCAACATATTCAATCATATCTTTGTCTAATGGTTTTATGAATCTTGCATTTACAATTGTTGGATTAATGTTTTCTTTCATAAGCAAATTATAGGCTTTTTCTACTTCTTCAAACATATTTCCAACTGCGATTATGGCAATATTATAACCGTCATTTACAATTTCACTTTTTCCAAGTTCAACTGGACTGGCCGTTTTTTTCTCTGCCACATAAGCTGTACCTCTAGGAAAACGTATGGCAATAGGACCATTATATCCCATTGCAAATTTCACAGATTCAATTAATTCCTTTGTATCTTTTGGAGCAATTATTGTTAAATTAGGAATTGCTGACATAAAAGATACATCAAATATTCCCTGATGTGTTTCTCCATCCTGACCTACCAGACCTGCCCTGTCAACAATCATTACAACAGGTAAATTTTGAAGACACACATCATGTAGTATCTGATCATAAGCTCTCTGGTAAAAAGATGAATAAATTGAAACAACAGGTTTATAGCCACTAGCTGCAAGTCCTGCCGCAAAAGTTACTGCATGTTCCTCAGCTATACCTACATCAAAAAATCTGTCAGGATATTCTTTTTGAAATCTTGAAAGACCTGTGCCATCAGGCATTGCTGCTGTAATAGCTAATATTTTTTTATTTTTCTTAGCCAATTTAACTAATGTTCTTGAAAAAACTTCTGTGTAAGACATTGTTCCTGCAGATGAAAACTTTACTTCCTCTCCTGTTTCAACATCAAACTTTCCTATACCATGGAATTTTGATGGATTATTTTGCGCAGGTAAATATCCTTTTCCCTTTGTTGTTTTTACATGTATAACAATTGGATGGTCTATTTTTAAGGCATTTTTAAAAATACTAATCATTCCATTAATATCGTGTCCATTAACGGGTCCAATATATGTGATTCCTAAATCATCAAACAAACCACCTGGTATAATAAAGTTCTTAATATTATCTTTCGTTTTCTTTACTTTTTTAACTATTTTTTTACCGATTTTTGGAATTTTGCTTAAAGATGTTTCAACATCTTCCTTCAGGTAATTGTAGTGTTCTCCAACTCTTAACTTATTTAAATAGTTTGACATACTGCCAACATTTTGAGAAATAGACATATTGTTGTCATTTAAAATAATTACAAAATTCTTTCCTAAACTTGCAACATTATTAAGAGCTTCCAAAGCCATACCACCGGTAAGTGCTCCATCACCAATAACCGCCACGACCTTATTATTGTTATTATTAAGCTTATTTGCCATAGCCATACCAAGCGCCGCAGATATTGATGTTGAGCTGTGCCCTGTGTCAAAAGAATCAGTATCGCTTTCGTGTCGTTTTGGAAAACCACTTATACCATCAAGCTGTCTTAATGTATCAAACTGTTCCTTACGACCTGTTAAAATTTTATGTGTGTATGACTGATGACCAACATCCCATACAATTTTATCCTGTGGAAAATTTAAAACTGCGTGCAGAGCTATAGTCATATCTACAGTACCTAAATTTGACGCAAGATGACCACCTGTTTTGCTGACTTTTTCTATTAAAAAACTTCTTATTTCTTCAGCCAAAATAGGATATAAATCCTTATCTATTTTTTTTATATCATTTTCTTTATTTATATTATCTAATATTTGTCCCATATTTCTTACGCTTTAGTTTTATTTTTTCCTATTAATTAATTTTATTATTAATTGTTTTAGGAAATCATTATTACCGTTAATATTATCTAAAATTTCAATTGCTTCTTTTGAATATTTTTCAACATCTTTTTTTGATTGTTCTATGCCACAAAGAGAAACGTATGTTGTTTTGTTGTTCTTTTCGTCACTATGAACAGGTTTGCCTAAAACATCTGTTGTACTTGTAATATCCAAAATATCATCCTGTATCTGAAAAGCTATACCAACGTTTTTTGCTATTTTTTCTACATTTAGAATCTCAACTTCATTTGCTCCTGCAAGAATTGCACCTGCCATCATGGAAGCTTCTATTAAAGCTGCCGTTTTCAAATTGTGGATATACATAATTGTATCCATATCCATCTTTTTATTTTCATTTATTACATCAACAGTCTGACCGCCAACCATGCCATAGACACCTGCTTTCTTTGCAATTACACCCATTGCCTCTGCAGCTTTCATAGGCTTATCACTTTTTATTACAGCCTGAGACATAATCTCATAGGCCATATTAAGAAGACCATCTCCTGCTAATATACCCAAATCCTCGCCATACTGCGCATGTGTAGTTTTTTTGCCACGACGATATTCATCATTATCCATTGCAGGTAAATCATCATGTACCAAAGAATAAGTATGAATCATTTCTATCGCTGCCATAAAAGGATAAGTATTTGTAACATCGTCTTTAAATAATTTTGCCGTTTCCATTATAAGCATTGGACGAAGTCTTTTTCCACCTGCTTTAAGACTGTAATTCATTGCTTCAATAATTATTTTCTGTTTGCCTTCTTCTTTTGGGAAATAATTATATATAATATCTTCTACTTCTTTTGTTTTTAACTTTAAGTTTGTATTGAAATCGTTCATAATAACTCCTAAATGTCTGTTAAACGTTCTGCTGTGCTTCTTCATTTATTATTTTAATTTGTTTTTCAATAGTCTCTATCTGCTGATTGCAGTCTTTTATTATTTTCAAGCCCTGATTATATAATTTAAAAGACTCATCTAATGTAACATCTTCTTTTTGCATTGCTTCAATAATTTTTTCAACTTCATTAAAGTTCTGTTCTATATTTTTTTTATTTTCCATTATAAACTCCTTCAGTTATATCATAGGTTTTTGCTTTTATTTGTCCATCCTTAACAGTCAACATAACATCATCACCTACATTAACCTGTTTTACAGAATTAATTGCTTCGCCCTTATCATTAGAAAAATAAGCAAAGCCTTTTGAAATTTTATTTAAAGGTGATAAACCGTTAAGTTTCTCCGCATATATTGCAAGCATATGCTTTCTGTTAGTGAATAAACTATTAAAAGCATCATTAAGTCTTGTATATAATTCATCCGAATACTGTTTTTTGGTATTTAACTGATTAATTGGATTATATAGATTAAGTTTGGTCTGTATATATTTCAAATTGTTACGTGTGTTTGAAATTTTATTAACCATCTGAGATAGTAACAACTGTTTGTAACGTGTGATATTAAGTAAATATTCATTGTAATCAAATACAGCTATCTCAGCCGCAGCACTTGGAGTTGGTGCCCTTAAGTCTGCCACATAATCAGCAATTGTTGTATCAGTTTCGTGACCTACCGCCGAAATAATAGGTGTATTACAATCGAAAATAGCTTTTGCCACTATTTCCTCATTAAAAGCCCACAAATCTTCAATAGAGCCACCACCACGGCCCACAACAATTACATCTAGAGACAATGAATCTAAATATCTGATACCGTTTACAATATCTATTGCAGCCTCTGCCCCCTGTACAAGACTTGAATATAAATATAACTGCACATAAGGATTTCTTCGCTTTGTAATATTAATAATATCCTGTATTGCAGCACCTGTTTTTGCTGTGCAAATTCCAATTTTTAAAGAATACTTAGGAATGGGTTTCTTATACATGTTATCAAAAAGTCCCATTTCACTAAGTTCGTTTTTCAACTGTTCAAAACGCTGATATAGTAGGCCTGCACCTTCTAAGGTTATACTTTTTGCATATAACTGATATTTTCCATCTCTTTCAAAGACGTTAACGCTGCCTAAAACAATTACCTTCTGTCCTTCTTCTAATGTAAATTTCAAATTGTTTCTGTTACCCTTAAACATTATGGCTGAAATTACACCTGTCTTATCTTTCAATGTAAAATATATATGACCTGAAGAATGATAAGTTACATTGCTTATTTCTCCCTTAATGCAAATATTAGCCAGCATAAAATCCTGACTAAACATTTGCTTTATATATGTGTTTACCTGACCAACTGTGTATATAGACGGCATATATTATCTCCTAAAATAATTTTGCAAGAACACCATTAACAAATGATGGTGAATCATCTGTTCCGTACTTTTTGGCAAGTTCAACAGCCTGGTCTACGGCAACAGGCTTTGGTATATCATCATCAATATTCATTTCATAGTAAGCTAATCTAAGAATATTAAGGTCAGCTTTTGCCATTCTGTCTGTTTTCCATGATACAGCTACCTTGTCAATTTCTTTATCAATATCATCAATTCTTGAAACTATATCTGTAACACGATTAATTATATATTCTTTATCTTTTTCCTTTATTTCTTTAATTTCGCCTAACTGTTCTAAATTCTCCATATATAATCTGTATTGTTTTTGTAAATCTTCATCCTCATGGAACTCTGTACAATATAACAATTTAAAAACATATTCTCTGATTTCGGCTCTCTTCATATTTCCTCCACATATCTGATTATTAATTATGTCATTACGTTCAAAAAGGGTGTCCTAACAGACACCCTACGTTAATCTAAATTATTTTGATAAAACACTTGAAATGTTTACATTAACATTCTCAACCTTCAAGCCTGTCATATTTTCAACTGTAGTTTTAACTCTGTCCTGTACTTTCTTAGATACTTCAATAATCTTTTCGTTCATTCTGATAATAATTGAAACATCTACCATAACGCTACCTTCAGCTACATCAACTCTAACGCCCTTTGAAAGTTTCTTCATGCCAAGTTTTGCAACAATCTCTGATGTGATATTACCAGCCATACCAACAACACCATCAACTTCTAAAGCTGCCATTGCTGAAATAACTGCAAGTACATCATCACTAATATGAACATCTCCTAATTCTGATTTTTCGTTTATTCTATATGTGTTTCTTACATCTTCCATTTCAAACCTCCTACCTTAAGGATAACCTTATAAACTAACGATAGTATATCATTAATAATATAAATTTACAACCATTTAGGCAAAACAGAAACAGCCATCTGACAGGTACCACATTACCTTCAAATGGCTGTTTTTGTTTTTATAAATTTATTGAAGTTTCACTATCATTTCCATTATTGACTCAATATTTTCAAAATTTTCTTCAATCTTTTCTTCTGAAGGAATTTCGATGTCAAAATTGTTTTCCAGCTCCTCAATAAATTCAATCATTTCCATAGATTCTAAATATTCTACAAGGTTTAAATTATTGTTTTCCACACTAATTCCCGGACTAATCATCTCCAAAATTTCAATAATTTCATCTCTCATTATTCATGCCTCATTCTATAAAATATTTTTTGTTTTGAAAATATACTTTCACGTATATAATTACCATACTATGAAATATAATTCAATTCTTTTTTATGATATATGAAAATAAGAAAAAATTATGCAACTTTTTTGATTATTTTAAACATTTTCCATATTAACGTTTTAATTTCCTATTCAGCGTTTTTAAGTGCGTTGTCCATTGGTATCTTCTTAATTTTTTTAAACTGAAAAAATGCAACTATACCATAGCAGACAATTCCTATGATAAACATTTCAACATAAGTTTTTTGTTCCAAATATAAAGTTAGCCAACCATTATAATCTTTCATCATTTCAAAATAAATCTGATCAATAATTTCTGTTGATAAAATAAGGCTTATAATTATTGACAAGCCAACCATCCAGGTTGTTGCTGTTATATAAAGTTTACCGACTTCCCTATTATTGTAGCCTAAAATTTTAACCATTGAGATTGAATTTTTATTCTTCTCAATTATTAATTTTGTTAAAAGATAAATAAGTAAAACAAACAGACAAATTGCAAAAACATTTATAAGATAAAACATATTCCCCATTGAAACGTTTAGCTGTCTGGAGGTTTTGGTCATATCTTTTTCCGTTATTACACTTGCAACATCTTTGTCGTCAATGGACAATTTTTCATTTGAAAAATAGCCTGAAAAATAATTCTTGTCCTTATCAATTAGTGAATTTAGTTTATCTCTTGTCATAAATACTGAAAGACTACCTGGATAATTAATTACTTCGGCTACCTTTATTTTGTATTTTTTACCACTGTATTTATCTTTTAATGTAAAAGTATCACCTTTATTTATTTTATATTTTTCTGATAAGCCATCGGAAATATACATTCCATTTTCTACGTTCTTTTTAAAATATTTACTGTCTTCTTCAATACCATACAGGCTTATATCCTCACTAAGAGAACGTCTGTTAATCTGTAAAGATGTTAAACTGTATTTTTCAGCATTTTTATTTTTTACCTGGACAGAATTCTTTAACACATATTGATTTTTTGCAATCATATTATCTACAATTTCATTTTGATAATGTGTTAATAAAGGATGCATCATCATACCAAATAACAGCATAATATTGGCAAACAAAATACCAACAAATAAAGTTATGTAATTACCTTTGTTTTGTAAAATTATTCTCAAACGGAATCTTGTAATAAATTTAAAGTTTGGTAATTTCAATGTTCTCCTGTTCTTCTTTCTTGTTAAATCCTTTCTGATAAACTTAAGTGGACTTATGGAAAGTTTAGACATTAATGTAATAAAATTAATTACAAGCATAATTATCAAAGGAACAACCGTAGTTAAAATAAACGCTTCTGCATTCCAAATTGTCTTATATTTTGTAAGACTGTAACTTCCATAATACATTCCTGCCGCAACATTTTTAAATATTGTATAGCCCAAAACATTTCCAATAATTGCAGCTATAAGCGAAATTGTAATTGGAAGTGCCATATAATGTACTACTAACTGTTTCTTTGAATAGCCCATGGCTCTAAGTGTACCTATGGCAGTTGCTTCATTTACAATTGTATGATTAATTGTAACAGCAAATACAAATGCTAAAATTACAATTAAAATATATAAAAGCACAATCATCATAGAATGATCACTACCTATATCATCGCCTGTAAAATTAATAGCCGAATTAGTATATCTTGGTACATATTCATTAATTTCATTTCCGTTAGCATAAACTACTTTTGATATTTCCTTAACTAACTTGTCCGATTTCTTCTTTTCGTTTTTTTCATTTGCAGGTTCATTATTGTATTTCCATGCATAATCATAAAATGTATTTTTGTCAATGGCATCAAACTGTTCATCTGTAACAATTGCCACGCCGAACAACACAGCATCAAACATAAGATCTGTATTATTTGAAAATAGTGCACTGTAATCTGACAACGCCACTAAACCTGTAACTTTATATTTTTCTTTTGAAAAACCAACCGTATCACCTATTTTGATTTTATTGTTATCCGCAAACATTCTATCAAGAGCTATTTCGTTATTTTTCTTAGGAAGTTCACCATCCATTATGCAGATTTTATTTACATCTTTTCTGTTTTTAAACAAACGTAAAGTTGCATTTTCACTTCCTGATAGTTTTTTGTCACTTTGTAACTCTTTATAAAAATTTTTATATATTTTTATATTATTTTTTTCTATTTCTTTTTTATCACTATCTGACAAATCATTTTTTAAAACAAAATGACCATTTTCAATATTGTATTTTTCGAAACTGTCATCATAAGTTTTCTTCATACTTGAACCGGCAACAAGGAAACCTGATATGAAACCGATTGTTAATGTCATAAAAAGAAATATTGCTATATATTTTCCAAGTTCACTTTTAAACTCTCTTGGTAATCTTTTCAGTAAAGGACTTCTCATACCAATCACCTCCCTACCAGTCAAGATCTTTAGCAGATATTTTATTTTCATTTTCAACTATTTTTCTTATTTGTCCATCTTTTAATTTAATGATTTTATCTGCCATATTTTTTATTGCATCATTATGTGTAACTATGATAATTGTATTGCCATATTTTTTGTTTACATCTTCAATTAACTGTAAAATATCTTTTGAAGTATTGTAATCGAGAGCTCCCGTTGGCTCATCACATAATAAAATATCAGGATTTTTTACAATAGCTCTTCCAATGGCTGTTCTTTGTTGCTGACCACCGGATAACTGATTTGGTAACTTATTTCTGTGTTCATACAAGCCTAAAGCATTAAGAAGTTCATCAATATCTAAAGGATTGTCATTTAAATATGCACCTACTTCAATATTTTCTTTTACATTCAAATTAGGAATAAGATTATACATTTGAAAAATATAGCCAAGATGTTTTCTTCTGTAATTCGTTAATTCGCCTTCGCTCATATTTGAAGTTTTTTCTCCATTAATTGCTACATATCCTTCATCGCCGTTATCTATACCTCCTATTATGTTAAGAAGTGTTGATTTACCTGAACCTGAAGGCCCTAACATTACACAGATTTCACCTTTAGCTACATTAAAATCAATTTCTTTTAAAACTTCTACAGAGTTCTCTCCCTGTCCAAAACTTTTCTTTAATTTTTTTACCTCTAAAAACATCTTTATTCCTTTCTTAAAATAATCTTCATTAATACTTACATTAAGTTTTCAATTTATTTCTAAAATCTACAACCTTTTATATTATTGGAGTTTATACTTTAAGTTGTATATTTATATAATGGCAATTTGAAACTTTCAATTTTAAATCTTAATCTTATTATCAAAGAAAAAAAACTGAATAAGTAACGAACTTTAAATTTCAATTACCTATCCAGTCCTTTTCTAAATCTTAGTGGCAGCCCCTACATTTACTGCAATCTCCACCACATTGGAGAGATTTTCCACTTTTTTTATCCTTTATCATGCTTCTAACTATTAAACACACAATAACTACTAAAACAGCTAAAACAATAAATGTTCCTACTATTCCATTCATAAAACCCTCTCCTTTCAAGTCGGAAATGAAATGCCCAGTTTCATTTCCATTTTTCATAATGATTTACACGGCAAGTCTGCCATTTCTATTAATATTTTAAAGTTTTACTTTGTTTATAAGGTCTAAACAATAAGTAAACAAATGCGATTATTATTGCAACGGCAACAATTGTACCAAATCCAAATGTTGCTCCTGTAAATAATGAACCGATTTGGAAAATACAAAGTGAAACTAAGTAAGCCAAACCACACTGGTATCCAATTGCAAAGAAGAACCATTTTGTATTGTTCATTTCTCTCTTAATAGCACCCATAGCTGCGAAACATGGAGCACATAATAAGTTGAATACTAAGAATGAGTAAGCTGCAATAGCACTCATGCTATGAGCAAGTGTTCCCCAAACTTCCTGACCGTCTTCTGCGATTTCAGAACCAAATCCGAATAACATACCAAATGTACTAACAACGTTTTCCTTAGCAATAAGACCAGTAACAGCAGCAACTGCCATTTTCCAGTTACCCCATCCAAGAGGTTTGAAGATTGGCGCGATAACACCACCGATTTTTGCTAAAATACTGTCATTTAACTGTGTTTCCATATCAAGCATGCCAAAGTGTCCGTCAAGCCAACCAAAGTTCATTAAGAACCAAAGTAAGATTGTTGAAAGTGTAATAATTGTTCCTGCTTTCTTGATGAATGACCATCCACGTTCCCACATACTTCTTAAAACATTACCTACTGTTGGTAAATGGTATGCTGGAAGTTCCATTACGAATGGTGCAGGATCTCCTGCGAACATCTTAGTTTTCTTTAAAATAATACCTGATACGATAATTGCTGCAACACCTACAAAATATGAACTTGGAGCTACCCACCAGGCACCATCAAATAACGCACCTGCGATTAACGCAATGATTGGTAATTTAGCACCACATGGAATAAATGTAGTTGTCATAATTGTCATTTTTCTATCTCTGTCATTTTCAATTGTTCTTGAAGCCATTACACCAGGAACACCACAACCACTACCAATAAGCATAGGGATAAATGATTTACCTGATAACCCGAATTTTCTAAAAATTCTGTCCATGATGAACGCTACTCTTGCCATGTAACCACAAGATTCAAGTACAGCTAAGAAGAAGAATAATACTAACATCTGTGGAACAAAACCAAGTACAGCACCAACACCAGCTACAATACCATCAAGGATAAGTCCCTGTAACCAGTCAGCACAGTTAAGCGCTACTAATACTTTTTCAATGGCAGGTGGAATAATCTCACCAAACAATACATCATTTGTCCAGTCAGTTACGATTGTACCAACTGTTGTAACTGAAATATAATATACAACAAACATTACAATTGCAAAAATTGGAAGAGCTGCCCATCTGTTAGTAACAATTCTATCAATTTTGTCAGATGTTGTTAATTTTTCTTTGTTTGACTTTGTATAGCATCCTTTAATTATTGAAGATATGTATTCGTATCTTTCGTTTGTGATAATACTTTCTGTATCATCATCAAATTCTTTTTCTAATGCTTCAATCTGATTGTTTACATTTGGAACAACCTTTAAGTTTTCTGAAATCTTATCATCTTTTTCTAACAACTTAATTGCAAAGAATCTTTTCTGTGCATCAGGTACTTCTGATGATAAAAGAGCTTCAGTTTCATCAATGATTGTTTCAACCTTTTCATTAAATTTATGTACAATTTTATTTTCCTTCTTGCTTTCAGCAAGTTTAACTGCTTTGTTTGCAAGTTCTTTAATTCCATTTCCTTTTAAAGCAGATATTTCAACAACTTCACAACCTAACTTTTCGCTAAGTTTGTCAATATGAATCTTATCACCTTTCTTTTCAACGATATCCATCATATTAATAGCCATTATTACAGGAATACCAAGTTCCATAATCTGTGTTGAAAGATATAAGTTTCTTTCTATATTTGTACCATCAACAATATTGATGATTGCATCAGGTACCTCGTTAATAAGATAATTTCTAGCCACAACTTCTTCCAAAGTATATGGTGATAAAGAATAAATACCAGGTAAATCCATAAGCTTAACATCTTTATGTCCCTTTAATTTACCTTCTTTTTTTTCTACTGTTACTCCAGGCCAGTTACCTACAAATTGGTTTGATCCTGTTAGGGCATTAAACAAAGTTGTTTTACCACTATTTGGATTACCAGCCAATGCAATTTTAATCGACATTACTATTTTCCTCCCGTTGTTTGTCTTTGCTATCTTTCGTTAGTGTTTTCTAACTGTGTAGTAAAAAAAATTATTCTACTTCAATCATTTCGGCATCTGCTTTTCTTAAAGATAATTCATAACCTCTAACAGTTACTTCTACAGGATCACCAAGTGGTGCAACTTTTCTAACATATACTTCCACGCCTTTAGTTATTCCCATATCCATGATTCTTCTTTTTACAGGGCCGTCGCCAGTAAGTTTTTTAACTTTAACAGTTTGACCTACTGCTACTTCTCTTAACGTTTTCATAAAAAGCTCCTCTCCTTTATGTATTAATTAAACCATTATCTTATTGGCCATATCTTTGCCAATTGCGACTCTGGATTCTTTTACATTAACAATAACGTTGCCTCCAATTTGAGACACAACAGTAACTTTTGCTCCTTGTACAAAACCTAAGTTTTCAAGGAAGCGTCTAGTTTCTTCTTTTCCACCAACTCTTTTTATTTCATTTTCTTCCCCTGAATTCACCATTGTTAAAGGCATCATAAGTTCCTCTTTTCTCTGTTGCTAATTTTTTACTTTAGTTAGTATAGCCTAACTTGCATTAGATGTCAATAATATTTTTTCGTCCTTACTAATTTTTGTTTGTTATGTATATTCCTTGTTGTAAATATAGCAAAAAAACACAATAATACACAAATTGAATTTTGCCTTATTTTTTGATATAATCATTTTTATAAAAGTGAAAAGGAGCTTATTAATGAAAAGTAATGAATCTTCAGAGATGTATTTAGAAACAATTCTTGTTTTAAGTAAACGTCTTCCTGTTGTTCGTTCTGTTGATGTTGCTAATGAACTAGGATTTAAAAAATCAAGTGTCAGCATCGCCATGAAACATCTTCGGGAAAACAACTATATAACTGTAACAGATTCCGGTTTTATATATTTAACTGATGACGGAAAAAGTCTTGCGGAAATGATATATGAACGTCATCAGATTTTAACTGAATGTTTTATAAAACTTGGTGTATCTGAAGATGTTGCTACTGAAGATGCATGTAGAATTGAACATGTTATTAGTCAGGAAACAATTGATGCCATAAAAAAACATATGCATAAATAAAGAAAACGATATATGATTCTTCTGTTTTAATAAAGACTTTCATATATCGTTTTTCTTTTTTTATTTTGCCGGTGTAATAGTTATATTGTTAACAGATATATTTGTTTTTCTTTTTATAACATCTTCAATCTGTGCTCTTTTTTCATCACTTACTTCTGTGTCTGATAAAATAACATCTGCCTGATTATCATTTATGGTAACTATAATATCGTTAAATCCTTTTGCTTTAAGCAATGTTTCAATATTGTTTTCCATTTCACTGTTTTCAGTAATTTTAACCATTGATTTAACAGCTTTCTTTTTTTCCTTATCACCTATATCGTTATTGTTAATTACTTCTAACAGTGTTTCTTTGTTTTTAGATCTTGTCTGCTCTCTGTTCAGTTTTGCCTGAACCATATAAGAACTTAATGTGCTTCCATTTGTAAGAACAGCAGCTCCCGGTTCCTCTGTAGTCTCTTCTTCTTTATCCATACTTTCTATGTCTTCATTATTTGCAAGCAAATTATCTTTGGAATAAATTGATTCGTATGTATCATTAGTTACCTTTTTTGATTCATTTTTCTTATCAAGGTTTGCAGAATAATTAAGATATCCTGCCACTGCAATTAACACAGCTAAGAACGTAACAATGAATTGATTTTTCTTTAAGATTTTTTTCATAACTCCTCCTTTTAATCATTACTAATTATAGATATTTTATGAACGGGTATATTAAATAATGCATTAATCATATTTGTTATTTCATTTACTTTTTCAGCATCCTTTAGTCCCTTTGCCGTAACTGCCACACCTTCAATTTGCGGATATATTTCTTTTATAATGTAAGGATATTCTTCCTGACTTCCATTAAAGATAACTGTTGAAACTTTGGAAGATTTTTTCTCCCCGGATTCTTGACTTTCCTCTTTATCAACCTGTAAAATTTTTTCATTACCTGATTTGAAAGTAATCATTACATTTACATTTGTAACTCCATCTATACTCTCTATCATATTTATGATTTCTTTTTTAGTTTTGTTCTCATAGCTTTCCTTTGATATGCTTTTTTCTGTGTGTTTGACTGTTTTTTCTTTATTATCTACTTTTTCAAAATATGATGAACCAATTAATAATATGCCTGCAAGTGCCAATAAAATTATTTTTTCTTTTCCTATTTTTTTCAGGTTAGTAAGCTTGTCAATTATTTCCTGTTTCATTTCCATACTTTTCACTTAGCCTCTCTTCTATTTTCTTTTCAAAATCATTTAGCCGGGTGTCTAACTGATTTTTTGCATCTATATTAATATTTTCTGTAATTATTCTATCCACATTAATATCTTTTTTGGTAATCTTAAAAACCGGAGACAAAACAATTAAAATCAAAAGGATGCCCGCAAAAAATTTAATGTACTTTATGTATCTTTTTTCTGGGAAAATATTCGTAATAATTGTAATTACCAACATAAATATACAAATATTTTTAATATAACTATATATAAATTCCATTTTACCCCTTTCCCGTACACATACATATGATAGCAATACTTATTATAAATAAGAGACTGCAACCGGTTATGACTTTTGCAAGCATTCGCATTCCTATGGACATGGAATTAAAACTGGCAACAATTCTACAATCTGCAATAGGCTGAACCAAAGCAGCCACTATTTGCATTAGAAACGAATATAACTGTATTTTAAGAAAGGGTACAGCGCACAAAACAACAATCACTATAATAGCCGTTGCTCCAATTGCATTTTTTATCAGATTGGCAGAGCCTAAAAATATGCCTGTTATTGCATCTGTACTATTTCCAACAACCGGCACACTTCCTATTACCTTTCTTATGGTTTGATTTTTTGTGCTATCAATTGACGGCAAAATAAGAGCCTGTATTATATTCAATCCTGTTACGATTCCCACAAAAGTTTTCATAAGAAAATTCACTATATTTCCAACCACCACTGCTGTTCTTGACAAAAAGTCTTCCTTTGATATGTTGTTCACTATGCTAACTGCAACATATATTTTAATTAGCGGAATTATTATATGTAGGAAAACAAATTGGGCTACTGATATAATTACCAAACAAAGCTGATAAAAACCTGAAGCCGAAACTTGTCCCGTAATTGCCACTGACAAAAAATATGTTGGTACAATTCCATACATAAATTTAAGTAACAACTCAACAAAATCAACGGATATATTACACAGTTCACTGAAAAGACCAAACATAAATGTAACCGAAACCATATAACATATAAAAAAGCCTGTTTCTGAAATATCATCTTTTGAAAAGACTTTTGCAAAGTTAGTAAAAAAACATGAAACAATTATTGTTAAGAACAATTGCCAAATATTTTTAAGAAGATAACCATTATTACCCAGCGTTTTATAATACAGACTCTTAAATATTTCTCCAAAAACCGTAAGAAGCTTTCCTTTTATAATATTGTTTATAATTTCCTTAACACTTATATCTCTGTTGCCGGACTCTCTAAGAATTCTTTGTGGCTCATCAAATTGAAAATCATCCATACTGATAAACGTTTCTTCATTATATGATTTTTCTTTTATATTTTTATCACTACACTTTGCAACATTGCCAACTGACAAAGTAACAGTGATGCACATTATAATTAAAATAATCTTTTTCATAAATCAATTAACCCTAAGATAACATTTTTCCTATTTGTAATATTAACTCTGAAAAAATAGGTAAACTAATAACCAGAATTGATATTTTTCCAAATATCTGAACCTGATTGGATATGGCAACATATCCACAGTCCTTACATATATCTGAAGTAATTTCGCATATAAAGGTTATACCTGTTATTTTTAACAATATTTTAATGTATTCTTTGCTAACATTGGTCAATTCTGATATCTGGTTAAATATATTTATAATGTAAGTAAGTTTTGTAAGCATCATTATAAATATAATTAAACATCCTGTTATGGATAATAATATTCCATATTCGGGTTTAACATTTTTAAACTGAATTCCCAAAACCACCGTGGCAATACTAATAACTCCTACTGCAATCATCTTTTACCTGTCCTTACAACCTGAATAATTTCTTTATTGTTTCAAAAAGCTCATATATGTATGGGACAATCCACGTTAAGACTAATATAAGACCTGCCAGACTTGTCAAAAAAGCCTGTTCCTCTCTACCGCTGTGTTTTAAAATCTGACCTACAACCGACACAATTATACCAACTGCCGCTATTTTAAAAATCATATTTATTTCCATAATTGTTCCTTTCATCTCATATTAATAAAACAGCAATTAGGATTCCTGAAAAGGTTCCCAGGCATTTGTATAATTTACACTTATTATTCTTTTCTTCCTTTAATTGCAAAATCACTTCCTGTATATCATTAATACATTCATCAATGTTACTTAGTTGTGTTTCCCTATCTGTTATACCAAGATTAGTTCCAAAAGTAAGTATTACGTCCGTTTCCTGCTTATCAATTTTAATTTCTTTTTTCAAATATTTGTTAACTGCCATTTTCCAGCTTTCAAATAATGTTTTTTCTTCCATAAAATAAACTTCGCTTACTTTATGGTAAAAGTTTTCTATTACATTATTATTTATTTTTATAAGTTCCATTGCCTCAAAAACTGATAAATTATCATATTTAATTTTCCCTTTGAGAATTCTTAAACTTTTCTTAAATGCATCTAAGTTATTTATTTTTGCTATATACTCATTTGCCAGAGCAAACCCCATTAAGCTGCACGCTGTTATAACAATAAGCACTCCAATTACTTTTAAACACATAGGTACTCTCCAATATTTAATATACAAATCTTTTTTTCGAACAAATCTACAAAATCTTTTCCAAGCTTTTTTATTACAGCCGCCTGATTTTTTCCATGGACTGTGGCGATTATAAAAATTCCTGACAAATTAGCATATTCTAACGCCTCAATATCCTGTGCTGTTCCTATTTCATCTACTGCAATTAATGTTGGTGCCATTGACCTTATTGCCATAAGTATCCCCTTTGATTTTGAACAGTTGCTTATAACATCTGTTCTTTTTCCTAAATTCATTGTTGGCACGCCTTTATAACAACCACTGATTTCATTTCGCTCATCAATGACACATAAACTTGTACCAGCGAAATTTTCACTAATTTTATAAACTAAATCTCTAAGTAATGTTGTCTTGCCAAGTCCCGGTGGTGAAATTATTAATGTATTACACAAGTGATTATTTTTGTATAATTTAGTAAAAATCATTTCACTGCAATTTTTTATATGATGATTTATTCTAAAATTAATAAATCTAATATTTCTAACAATGGGCTTATCATAAATAGTTCCTGCCATATAACCACCAATGCCTACTCTATGACCGCCTGGAATTGTAATAAACCCTTCAGCCATACTCTGCTCGTATGCGTAGGCAGAATATTCTGTAATCAAATTAAAAGTATCGATAACATCTTTTTCATTACATATAACATCAAGTATAATTTCACCCGTACCTGTATTTAAAATCACATTTTTGTTTACTCTGATTCTAATTTCATATATGCTTTTTATTTCATATTTTTCTAAAACTTGTCTTATTTTACAATTAAAATATCTGTATATATTTTCCATTTTTATAATTCTCCTTAAAAAAATATATGAAAGATAAAAAAATATATTCTATTTATTTTTATATGTGTTACAATTAGTGAGATGAAAAAAATAATTAAACAAAAAGGATGGTAACTTATATGAAGAAACTAAAGAAAACATTAATTGTTTTTCTTGTGCTAGGTCTGTTTTGTAGTCTCGGATATACTTTTTTAGGGATGACAAATCACAAGATTAATACAGTTGCAAAAGGAAATGAAACAACAGCTAATCAAAAACCAAACATAGCTACAACTAATTACAAACTGTTGAAAAGCATAAAGTTAGACAAGTTATCTCTTTCCATAACTAAAGGAAAGAAAGCAATTATCAAAGCCAGCTTAAAATACCAACAGGATTCATCTTCACCAAAAGAACCTGTTGTCTGGGTTAGTAAAAACACTTCCATTGCAAGTGTTAATAGCAAAGGCAAGATTACAGCTTTAAAAGCAGGAACTACATATATTGTCTGCAAAGGTGAAACCGGCAAAATAAAAGCAAGATGCAAAATTGAAGTAAGAGATCCTTACAACAAGATTAAGACTTTAAAATTAACATCTACTTCTTTGCGTGTTGGTAAAAATCAAAAAAGATTTTTAGACTTAAAGACAACTTATGATAAAAATAAAAAATACAAAAATGAACCTGTTGTTTGGATAAGCACAAACAACAAAGTTGTAACAGTAAAAAACGGTGTTATTAAAGGTAAAAAAACAGGTACAGCTTATATTAAGGTTCGTTCTAAATACACAAATAAAACTGCAAAATGCAAAGTTACGGTTGTAAAGAAACTTAAATATGTAGCTTTTACTTTTGATGACGGCCCAGGTGAATACACAGACAAACTTTTATCAGCATTGAAAAAGCACGAAAGCAAAGCTACTTTCTTCGTATTAGGTAATCGTGCTAATTCATTTAAAAAGCAGTTACAAAGAGAATATAATCTTGGCATGGAGATTGGTTCACATACATGGTCACATAAGAACTTAAAGATTTTATCTAAGAAAAATGTTAAGAAAGAAATTTCTTATGCAAGAAATGCTATTAAAAATGTAACCGGAGAATATCCAACATTACTTAGACCACCTTATGGAAATTACAACTCCATAGTTAGCAAGAATGCAAAAGCACCTATGATTTATTGGTCTGTTGATACAGAAGATTGGAAATATCGTAATGTTAAATACATAAAAAATTATGTTATAAATCATGCAGGCGATGGCCAAATTATCTTGTTACATGACATTCATCCAACATCTGTTAACGGATTTATCAAAGCCCTACCGGAGCTTAGAAAAAAAGGTTATGAGCTTGTTACCGTTAGTGAACTTTACAAGATTAAAGGAAAGACCATGAAGAATGGTATTATGTATTTTGGACCAAATTATTAAAAGATATTATTTCGAATAAATATTAAAATTTACATTAAATAGAAAATAGAGGTATAAGTCAATTTGTGAACTTACACCTCTATTTTTTATGACTATTTTCATATAACTGTTTACGAATATCCATTCCAATATAAATCAATTATTATCTCTTGTTCTATGTAATCTGCTAAATCATTACAAATAATCAGCCACACCATCATTTATGATATGGCTGATTATTTATTATTCTGTAGCTTCTGTAAATCTGTTCTAAAAGAATAACTCTCATTAACTGATGTGGAAATGTCATTTTTGAAAAGCTTAATTTGAAGTCAGCCCGTTTTGATATTGATTCATGTAATCCAAGGGAACCGCCTATTATAAATATAATATGGCTTTTTCCTTCTATTCCTAACTGATTAATTTTCTTTGATAATTCCACTGAATCCAACTGTTTACCAAGGATTTCAAGAGTTATGACAAAAGCCCCTTCCGATATATGCTTGCTAAGTCTTGCTGCCTCTTTTTCTTTTACAATATTGATTTCTGCTTCCGTTGAATTTTCTGTTGTTTTCTCATCAGCAACTTCAATGATATTTAATTTACAATATCTTGATAATCTTTTGCTGTATTCTTTTATGGCATCCACATAAAACTTTTCTTTAATTTTTCCTACTGTTAATAATGTAATTTTCATCTGCATCTCCTTATTTGCAATAGACTTATTGTACTCTATTTGAAAACAAAAATAAATATCATTTACTTGTTTATAACCATTTAATAGTTTATAATAGTGTTAGTTTATGAATATCAGTTACTTTTTAAGGAGGCACAATATGGAAGATAGCAATTTCGAAAACAACAAAACTTCAGATGTGCAGGAAAACAAATTGCCTGAAAGCCTGTACGATTATACAGATAACAAAGTCCATTCCTTTGTACGACTATCAGATAAATATAAGGACATTACATCATCAGCCTTAACAATGCTTATTGTTGGTATCGCAGGAATTATTTTTATGATTTTAGTTTTTGCTGATATTATACCACTTCCAATCAACGCATCTACGGCATGGTTGTTTGATTCTGTAATGGGTGGAATTTTTATTATATTTATTATTGCAGGCATTGTTTCTTTTATGCATGCAAAGCAGGTAAAAATCGATGCTGAAGCCGAAGATAAGTTAATTGAAGAAATTTTAGCTTGGGCAAAAGACAATATTTCAAAAGAACTTTTAGACGAAGGTTTAGATTTAAGGGAACCTGAAGAAATATTATATTTTAGTCGTGCTGACAAAATTAAAGATTTATTAATGCATCAGTTTGAAAACGCTGACGAAGCTTTAATTTATGAATACACTGAACAAATTTATCAAAATATTTATGAATAGTGTTTTGAAATTTTTTAGTGGCTTTTCCAATAATTGGAGCAAATATGCATGTCCCTAGTGGAATGCTTTTAATGTAACAGAATTTTTTGATAAACATCATAAAAGAGATTGTCTATTTTTAGTAATAGGCAATCTCTTTTTCTTCTTTTCTTTTATTTACATAATTGCTTCTATGCCACCCTCATCCATTAATTCCTGATTATACAAAATCTCATCGCAGTTTCCTTTTGCAAAGAAATTACCATCTTTAATAACAACGGCTTCTCTGCAAACCTCTTTTGCAAAGGTTAAGTCATGAGTGGCTATAAGCATTGTATGTGGTAGGGAATTTAAGACATTAATGAGATTACGCCTTGCCTTAGGATCTAAAAAAGCTGTTGGCTCATCTAATAACATAACACTTGGTTTCATTGCCAAAACAGTAGCTAAGGCTGCCATTCTTTTCTCGCCACCTGATAATTTAAGGGCTGTTTTGTCCTTCAAGTGTTCAATATTCAATAATTTTAATCTGTCTTCCACTCTATATTTTACAGACTCTTCATCTAAACCTGCATTTCTAGGGCCAAAAGCAATATCATCATATATAGTAGCCATAAATAACTGATCATCAGGATTTTGAAAAAGCATCCCCACCTGCTGTCTTACTTTAACAATGTTTTTTGAGTCCACAACTAAATCATCTATTTTAATTTCTCCTGTACTATCTAATATTCCTTCAATGGCTAACATTAATGTAGACTTACCGGCACCGTTAGCTCCTATTAGTGCAAGTTTTTCCCCGGACTTAACATTCAGGGATAAATTATTTATTGCCTTTGTTCCGTCAGGATATTCAACTGTAACATTATTAATTGTAAGCATATTTCTTCCTCTTGTTTTCAAATATAATAGCAAACTCTTAAATACTTAAATTTAAATACTAAAAATTCAACACTCAAAATTCAATACTAAAATACAAAAGCATTTTCTCTATAATATAACAAAAATCACACTGGACACAGTACATACCAAAAAGAATACTATATCTTTCAATGCAATCTTTTCTTTCTGATATGCAACCTGTTTGCTTCCATAACCTCTGCATTTCATGGCGTTATATATTCTTTCTGCCTTGTTAATGCTTTTTAAAAACAGGTTTCCAACAAAGGGACCCATGTGCTTAATATGTGGCCACTTGTATGCCGGATTCTTTAATCTATAGGATACAAGCATTGTTGAAACTTCTTCAGCCAAAACCCCAATATATCTATATATCATTTCCATTAAATTAACGATTAATGGTGGTATATGTAATCTTATTAACTGCTTTGTCAAATCAGAAAACCGCGTTGTAGCAATTAGTATTAATAAAGCCCAAACCGAAAACATAGTTCTAATAATCAAAACAACAAAAGAAATCAAACCATAAGTAATAGCAATTCTTCCAATAAAAAATGCTGTTTCCCTGTTTATAATCAGATTACTTATACCTGCAAAAAGTACAAAAGGCAAAGCAATCATTGTTCTTTTTATAACAATTTTTAAAGGTAATTCTGCTAAGGCTGTAGTGATTATCAAATAAAACAAAAAATATGAAAATCTAAGTAAATCATAACGTCTGACACTAAGTATACAAACAATATAGACAACTGTAACTATCATCTTTATTAATGGATGTATATTATGTATTATAGTATTTTTTATACTTAACTGTTCTAACGAATAAATTTCATTTACTTTACTTCTTATACCACTCATTAAATTTATAGGTTACCCCTTCCGTAACAGCTATCTCCTATTACTTATTTTTCTTTTTCTTAACGTAAGTTATTATTCCACCTGCTCCTAGCGCAAGGCAAAAAGTTATACCCGCTCCTATAATACCTGAAGCCGACGTTCCATTTCCTTTTTTTTGCGACTTAAAATCATAATCAGGCAGTATTGATAATTTTTCCTGAATCTGACTCATTACACTATGAGTTTTATCACTATTTTTAAGTTCTGAAGTACCTGCTGTTTTTTCCATTGACCACTCCAATCCATCAGGATTAGAAGAAGCATAAAGAGATAAAACACCACCTGTTATAACAGCAACAATACCAATAATCACTGTAACTTTTTTTACAGATACTTTTTTGTCTATTTTTTGTTTAAATAAAGCCGAATTAATTATTTCAGGCCTCATTTTCCAAACAAATAAAACAACTGCAGCTGTTACAATTCCTTCACCTACTCCAATTGCCAGATGAATTGGTAACATTAACGCCACGAATGTTTTAAATGGAAACTCTGTTATCCCTGATAAAAGTGTTTCCATTACAACACCAAAAGCACCTATTTGAAGTGCAACCACAGGTCCTAAAAATGCCGATACTGAAAGTTTTGTTTTGGATATGTTATTTTTCAAAAACATTCTTATAATTGGAAATACTATTAAACATGGAATGACACCCATATTAAAAATATTAGCTCCTAGCGCAAGCAAACCTCCATCAGCAAAAATAAGGCATTGTATAACTAAAACTGATGCAATAGTTAATAAGGCAGGAAATTCTCCAAGTAACATTGCCAGTAAAATTCCACCGCCTATATGACCGCTTGAACCGGTCCCCGGTATGGTAAAATTAATCATCTGGGCTGCAAAAACAAACGCGCCTGACACAGCCATAACCGGTAGTTTTTTTTCAGACAAATCGCTGTCTGTTATTTTCTTTATACCATACGCTGTTGCCCCTGCTGTTACAGCCCACATTGCTACGCCAACTTCAGGTGACAACAAACCATCTGCCATATGCATCTATTAAATCTCCTTTAATATTTCTTTTTTTATTTCTTTTAATGAAAGATTTTTCTCTTTTGCAATTCTAGCCAAATCTTCATATTCTAATTTTTCTTTTGATATTCCATAGCCGTAAGATTCCTTTAATGAAATGTCACCTAATGAACTTTCAATTGTTTTAACATTTCTTGTAAGTCCGTAACGTTTACAAATATACTCTCTAACGCCTAATGTTGTTGTGTATTTAAAAATTAATTTAAGGAACTTTTCCTTGTCTATATTTTTACACATACATGTAATCATTGTTCCCGGGCGATTTTTTTTCATATTAATATTTGTAGTGTACACATCTAAGGCGCCATTATTCATTAAAGTTTCTGTAGCAAAACCTATTTCTTCAGCAGTCATATCATCTATATTACATACCAACTCCAGAACATCATCCATTTTCTGCTCTTCTTCTCCTAAGAAAGCTCTAACGCAATTTGCCACTGTGAAATCTTTATTTCCCATACCGTAGCCTATTTTCTGAGTTTTCATTATAGGCATGGCATCAAAATCATCTGCAAAATATTTAAGTAAAGCTGCCCCTGTTGGTGTACACAACTCACCCTTAATGTTACCTGAATATGAAGGAACCTCTCTTAAAATATACGCTGTAGCAGGTGCCGGCACAGGTAAAATTCCATGAGCACATCTAACATTACCACTGCCTACATGAACAGGTGATGCCATTATTCTGTCAGGATTGATTTTGTCAATCAACATACACACACCAACTACATCGGCAATGGCATCCATTGTACCTACTTCATGGAAATGTATCTCTTTGATACTTTTATTATGAGCTTTAGCTTCTGCTTCGCCAATTAAACAATACACATTAACTGCATCTTTTTTCACTTTAGCAGGAATGTCTAACCCATTAATAATCTCTTCAATATGAGAAAGACTACTATGTGAGTGGTGTCCATGACTATGGTCGTGGCCATGTTCATTGTCATGCGTATGCTCGTGCTCGTGCTCGTGCTCATGTTCATGTTCATGTAAAACATTGTTTTCCTGTACGTTAACATCTTCACTTACTTCTTCTTCACCATTAACCATTACTCGCATGTGAGTACCAACAATTCCACATTTTGTGCTTTCTTCTTTTATTAATTTAATGTTAGGTATATTCAAATTATTAAATTCATTTACAAATTCATCTGGTTTGTCAAGTAACTCAACTAAAGTCGCCATAAGCATATCGCCGGCTGCTCCCATATTACATTCCAAATATAATGTTTTCATTTTCATCATCCTTATAAATTATTTTGTTATATGGTTAATCATACTTGCCATATAGCCTGCTCCAAAACCATTATCAATATTAACAACACTTACACCACTTGCGCATGAATTAAGCATTGAAAGAAGTGGGGTTATACCACCAAAGGCTGCCCCGTAACCTACACTTGTAGGTACGGCAATAACCGGACAATCTGCCAAACCACCTATAACACTGGCAAGTGCCCCTTCCATGCCTGCAATGGCAATTATGACCTTTGCTTCCATTATTTTATCCACATTTTCAAGCAAACGATGCAAACCTGCCACACCTACGTCATATAATCTTTCAACATGATTTCCTAAAAATTCTGCCGTGAGAGCCGCCTCTTCTGCCACAGGCATATCACTTGTGCCACCTGTTGCAACAACAATTTTGCCTAGGCCATCCTTTTCTACCAAATTTCCAACAATACCAACTTTTGATATTTCATCATAAAAATATGTAACTTCCAAAGCTTCTAAATACTTCTCTACATAATCTGACGCTTCCTTACTCATTCTAGTAATAAGAATATTGCTTTGATTATTTTTTATGAAGCTTTCTGAAATCTTTGCTATTTGGTCAGGTGTCTTACCGGCACCATAAATCACTTCCCCAACTCCCTGTCGAAGCTTTCTGTGAAAATCAGGCTTGGCAAAACCTAAGTCCTCAAAAGGCTCTTTCTTTAATTCTAATAATGCATCACCTACAGAAACCTTTTTTTCAGCAACTAACTGTAATAATTCCTTTGTATCCATACTAACTCTCTTTTTATTTTTCATTTAAAATTTCGTTCATGCTACCTGTTCTATAGCCCTGTAAATCAAGGGTTACATAGGAAAAGCCGATTTTTTTAAGCAATGTAGCTACTTGTTCCCTGTCATTTACAATAAAATCATTTATTTGTTCAGGAAGAATTTCAATACGGGCAATATTTCCATGGACTCTTACTCTTGATTGTACATAGCCTTTACTAATTATAACATCTTCAGCCTTATCAATCATCATAAGTTTTTCTTCTGTAATCTTTTCACCGTATGCAAATCTTGATGCTAAGCACGCCTTACTTGGCTTATCCCAAGTCTTTAAACCTAAAATTTTAGAGAATTCTCTAATTTCTGACTTATATAAATTTGCCTTTTGAAGCGGACTTTCTACTTTAAGCTCCTCAATAGCTTTTAAGCCTGGTCGGTAATCGCCATTATCACTCATATTTGAACCTTCAGCCACATAGGCAATATTATTTTCTCTTGCAAGTTTCTTTATTTCAGAAAAAATAGCTTTCTTGCAAATATAACATCTATCAGGTGGATTGTCAGCAAAACCTTCAATATCCAAAGGATTATAACCGCATATTATATGCTTAATGCCTTCACTCTTACAGAAATCTCTTGCGTCATTAGTTTCTTTTTCAGGAAAAGCCGCCGCATTTAATGTTATGGCTATTGCCTTATCTCCTAATACATCATGAGCAACTTTCAGAAGAAATGTAGAATCTACTCCGCTTGAAAATGCCACTGCCACGCTTCCTAATGATTTTAAATATTCTTTTAAATTATTGTATTTAACCTCTAAATCCTTATCCATATTAATCAGTTCCTTCCAATAGACATACTTTTTATTAAACTATATTATATTTTAAAATATATATAAATCTGTTGCAAATGCCTATATTATATACAATTTTATGCCTAAAAAGCATGAATTAGCTGTAACATTTCCTATTACGTAAAAAGAAGAAAAGTCATTATTAACAACTTTTCTTCTTTTTTTAATTTTCATTTTAAAGTAGGCAGATTGGATATATACTGCTTAAATACATTCCAATTTCCTTTTTTTATTTCTGATACATTAATATTATTTTCATTTATAACATTACCTTCTAAAAGAAATACATCCATTCCTATTTGAGAAGCACACATGTCTTCTGTAACATCGTTTCCAACCATTAAACAATCTTCAGCATCCTTATCAAGAACCTTTAATATATGTTTATAATATTCAATGTTAGGTTTTGCAAAACATGAATTCTCATAAGTAGTTATTAATGAAAAATCATCCTGACATAATCCTGTCCATGACAAGCGTTCTAAAATTGCCACTTCCGGAAATATAGGGTTTGTTGCAACAACTAATGTATAACCTTTTTCTTTTAAAATTTCTATACATTCATTTACTGTTTCAAGAGGGCTTGTAACATATCTTGCTATAGAAAAATCTTCTTTATAAAACTTCGTAATTTCTTTTTGAATCTTACGTTTTTCTTTGGAATCCATTTTTCCACCGCCACCTGTCATGAAGTTAGCAAAAGCTTTCCAAAAGCACTCTTCATTTGTAATAATACCGTCGTTTGCAACCATTGCTTTCACGCCAACCCAAAGCCCGGCAACAATTTTCTTTGAATCAAAATTGGATGATTCCAGTCTACTACTTAAAAGTTTTATGTACATGTCGGTAAATTCTTTCATGTCCATTGGAAGTAATGTTCCATCTAAATCAAATAATACTGTGTTCATTAATATCTAATCCTATTCGTCCCAGTTGTGGTAAACCTGCTGAACATCTTCATCTTCATCTAATCTGTCAATAATAATGTTCATTTTCTTAATAGCTTCTTCGTCTGTTAATGTAACATAATTCTGAGGAATCATTGTTACTTCAGCATTTGCCATCTTGATTCCTTCTTTTTCTAAAGCTTCACGAACTTCACTAAAAGCATTAGGATCAGTTAAAATTTCATAACTATCTTCTTCATCTGAAAAATCTTCAGCTCCTACATCTAATGCCATCATCATAAGTTCATCAGTATCCATATCACATTCTTCCTTATCAATGATAATCTGACCTTTCTCGTCAAACATATATGATACACAACCCTGTGTTCCTACATTACCGCCACCTTTTGTGAAACAGTTTCTAACATTTGCTGCTGTTCTGTTTTTATTGTCTGTTAAGGCATCAACAATAATAGCTGTACCGTTTGGTCCATATCCTTCATATCTTGCTGATTCATAATTAACAGCCGCTGCGTTACCTGCAGCTTTCTTAATACCTCTGTCAATTGTATCGTTTGGCATGTTGTTAGCTTTTGCCTTTGCAATAACATCACGTAACTTACTGTTATTGTCCGGATCAGCTCCGCCTTCCTTAACTGCTACAGCAATTTCCTTACCGATAATTGTAAAAAGTTTTCCCTTTGCTGCATCATTTTTTTCTTTCTTATGTTTAATATTCGCAAATTTTGAATGTCCTGACATAAAATTCCACTCCTTTGTATTTCTTATTTTACACGCACTCTAAAGTGTAACATTTTATATTTTAATAGTCAACTTGCACATCTATGTATCTAATTCCAGACTAATGCACAATGCCTTATTAATCGTCCCCATCATTTCTTCATCTAAATGACAGACTTTATCTTTTAATCTTTGTTTATCTATAGTCCTTAACTGTTCAAGTAAAATAACCGAATCCTTAATTATATCGCACTTATTTTTGTCTATTCTAATATGAGTTGGCAGTTTTGCTTTTGACATTTTGGATGTAATTGCTGCGACAATAACTGTTGGACTATGTCTGTTTCCTGTATCATTCTGTATAATCAAAACCGGTCTTATACCACCTTGTTCAGAGCCAATAACCGGTCTTAAGTCAGCATAAAAAATATCGCCTCTTTTTATAATCATTTCCACACTCCAAATCTATTATAATAACTATAGTATTCCACTTTTTGGAATGTGTATTCAATTTTATAAATTAAAATTCAAGATTATAATCATCTTCAAAATAATCTTTTGTGCCAACTATTTTTCCATCTTTTAAATAAACTCTTGGCACTCTTTTCCCTAAATCACAAATAAATTCGTAATTAAAAGTACCTGCTTCTTGGGCTAATTTATCAATTAATATTGTTTCGTTCCCATCAGTACCTACTAATGTAACTTTATCGCCAACTTTTACATCCATACCTGTAACATCAACCATAAACTGATCCATGCATACCCTTCCAATGATATTAGCTTTCTTACCATTAATTAAAACATAGCCTTTGTTGCTTAAGTTTCTTGGATAGCCGTCACCATAACCTACAGGAATTGTTGCAACAGTCATCGGCTTATCAGACACAAAAGTATGACCGTAACTTACACCTCTGCCTGCCGGAATTTCTTTAACATATATTACATGTGAATATATACTCATTGCAGGTTCTAGTTTCATTGCCTCATGGTCCATTTCATCTGATGGATAAAGACCATACATTGAAATTCCTGCTCTTGAAAGGCTTAATGATGTTTCAGGCATTTCCATAATGGCTGCACTGTTAGCGCACTGATGAACCGGTATTTTTACACCATTTGACTCTACTTTTTCCACAAAATCATTAAATTCCTTAAACTGATTGTAAGCTACACTTTTGTCAACATAATCAGCCTTTGCAAAATGAGTAAAAATCGACTCGATTTTTACATTTGGCAGTGCGTCAATGGCTACAATTTCCTTTACAGCTTCATCACTTGGTATATAGCCTATTCTGCTCATACCTGTATCAACTGCTATATCAATATTTACATGTTTATCTAAACTAATTGCTATATCAGACAATTTTTTAGCATCTTCTATTGAGAAAACTGCCGGTATCATACCTTCCTTAACAACAGTTTCGTAAGTACATTCAGGTGTGTAACCAAGAATAAATATTGGTTTTGTTATTCCATTTCTTCGTAAATTATGTCCTTCGTAAGCTGTAGCAACTGCATAACCATAACAAATATCATCTAATGCTTTTGCAATTGGAACCGCTCCATGTCCATAACCGTCTGTTTTTATTACTGCAACAATTCCTGTTTCCTTTTTCATTTTGCATTTCATTAATTCAACATTTCTGTGAATTTTGTCTAAATCAACTGTTGCATAAACTCTAAAATATTTTTTATCCATATCTACTGTTTCCACTTTTTCCACAACCTTTCATTGTCTTCTAATCTTAATTCTAAAAATCGCCGTTGTAAGCTTTTGTAATATTATTACAAATATCTCCTGCCATCATGGATTCCTTACTTGATTCCATGGCTGCCAAATCACCTGCTATTCCATGCAAAAACGTAGCCAGTGCCGGAACTTTTTCAAAATCTGTTTTTGTACCAAGCAAAGCTACCATAATACCTGTTAGAACATCTCCACTTCCTGCTGTGGCCATACCACTATTGCCTGTTAAATTAATATAAGTCCCTTTCTTATTAGCCATAACAGTTCTTGCATCTTTTAAAACAACTGTGGCGCCATATTTATAATTGACTTTTCTTGTATATTTAATTAAATCCTGTGCAATTTCTTTAGCCGGTACTGCAAGGAATCTGCTCATTTCTCCAAGATGAGGTGTTAAAATAACTTTATCATGAAGTTTTTCTTTTATTTCGTTATGTCTTGATATTGTATTAATACCATCAGCATCAATAACTGTAGGTATTTTTGATTCTAACACTTCATTAACAATTTCTGTTTGAACTTCACCGGTTCCCATTCCGGGACCTACTGCTATTACATCGCACCACTTAATTGCTGCCTGTAATGACTTAATATCAAATTTATCAATTGTATAAGTATTAATCATTGCTTCCGGTAAAAGCTTCCCTAAAATATTTCTGTTATTTTCGTGTGTAAATATGCGAACCATACCTGCACCTGTTTTAAAAGCAGCCAAAGCGGACAGTGCCGCGGCACCTGAAATCTCTTTGCTGCCTGCAATAATTAAAACCTTACCGTAATTACCCTTATAAGAATAATTAATTCTTCTTGGCAGATATTTTAAATCTTCTCTTGTAGCATATTTTATAAAATCACTGTTTTCCCATGATTCATATCCAATATCACTTACAATGACTTTCCCACAATAATCTGCTCCCGGATACAATACTGTACCAACTTTATGAAAGCCGAAAGTCACGGTATAGTCCGCCTTAATCGCGACTCCAAGAACTTCTCCTGTACTTCCATCAATGCCTGATGGAATGTCGACTGCATAAACTTTTGCCCTTTGATTATTTATATATTCAACGGCATCCTTATACTTACCTTCTACTTCTCTGGATAAACCAACGCCAAAAATTGCATCAACAAAAATATCGCAATCAGCAAAATCTTCAACAATACTTATGCCAAGATTTTCATTTATTCTAAACTGTGTTTTAAAATCCTCTGTTGCCTTATTAATGTCACCAATAACGCATGTACATGTATTGTAGCCTTTCAAATAAAGCATTCTACATATAGCAAGACCATCTGCCCCGTTATTTCCTACACCGGCTATAACCTGAACAGTTTTTGTTACCGGCTCATTTTCCATAATTAAAGAAGCAACACTTAAGGCCGCTCTTTCCATTAAAACAATTCCCGGAATCCCGATTCTTTCAATTGTTTCAGTATCAACTTTTTTCATTTCACTGCTTGTAAGAATATTTTTCATAGGCCACTCCTATCTATAAACTCTCCTGTTTATTCTTTTCTGATATTCTATATGTAAGCTTCATTAAACTTTCAGACAAATGAACATTTTCAACTAAAATGTCACCGCCAAAGCCTAAATCTGTATGAGCAAAGTTCCAAAAAGCCTTTACTCCACATTCTACTAATTTTTCAGCAACTTCCTTAGCCGGTCCTTTTGGTAATGTTAACGCAACAATTTCAACATTATTTTCCTTAACATAATCATAAAGTGTAGAAATATCTAAAATTTCCGCATTCTGTGTTTTCTTACCAATTAAATCAGGATTTTTGTCAAACAATGCTGTTATTTCAAAGCCTCTGTTTCTGAAGTTGCCATAATTAGCAATCGCCTGACCTAAATTTCCTGCTCCTACAATAACCATTTTGTGGGGTACATTAAGACCAAGTAACTTTCCTATTTCGTCATAAAGATATTGTACATTATACCCATATCCCTGCTGACCGAAACCACCAAAATTATTTAAGTCCTGTCTAATCTGGGATGCTGTAACATTCATCATCTGACTTAGCTCTTTTGACGAGATTCTTTCGATGTTTTGAGCTTTTAACTCATCTAAATATCTATAATAACGTGGTAGTCTTGAAACTACCGCTTTTGAGATTTTATTCATCACATTCTCCTACCTTATATATATATGGTTAATTATAAGGATATAGCAAAATATTGTCAAATATTTGTCATTCTATATTTTGTTTTAAATTTCAGCATTTTATGATAAACTAGTTAATTAGTGAAATTCAATTAAACAGGAGGATTCTCATGATATTATCATGTAATCATATAAGCAAATCATACGGTGTTGAAACAATTTTAAATGACTGCTCTTTTTTCATAAATGATAATGAAAAAGCAGCCATTGTTGGAAATAACGGTGCCGGAAAATCTACCATTATGAAGATTATAATGGGGGAACTTTCACCTGATGACGGAAACGTTATTATTGGCAAGGATAAAACTATCGGTTACCTTGCCCAGTATCAGGATTTAGGTTCAGACACTACTATTTACGAAGAAGTAAAATCTGTTAAACAGAACTTAATTGACATGGAACAAAAACTTTTGGAATACGAGAAAGAAATGGCAAAGGTTTCAGGTGATGAACTTTCTAAATTAATAGAAACTTACACTAACCTGGAACATCGTTTTCAATTATTAAATGGCTATTCATACAAAAGTGAAATTGAGGGTGTAATAAAAGGTCTTGGATTTACGGAAGATGATTTTAATAAGTCTGTTGGTAATCTTTCAGGTGGTCAGAAAACTCGTGTTGCCCTTTGCAAACTTTTGTTAGAAAAACCTGATATTATTATGTTGGACGAGCCTACTAACCACCTTGATTTAAATTCAATTAAATGGTTGGAAACATATTTGCTTAACTATAACGGGGCTGTTTTAATAATCGCCCATGACCGCTACTTTTTAGACAAGATAGTTTCTAAAGTTATAGAAATTGAAAACCATAAAGCACATGTATACAGTGGTAACTATTCTGACTTTGCTGTAAAAAAACAGGAATTAAGAGTTGCTACAATGAATGCCTATTTAAAACAGCAAAGTGAAATCAAACATCAGGAAGAAGTTATTGCCAAACTTCGCTCTTACAAACAGGAAAAATTTTATAAGCGTGCAGAAAGCCGTGAAAAGCAATTAGAAAAAATGGATCTAATTGAAAAGCCTGAAGAGTTAAAAAATAACATGACCATTAAATTGGAGCCTGACATTGTCAGTGGAAACGATGTTTTGTCTGTTGAGAACCTTGAAAAATCTTATAATACTCTTCTTTTTAAGAATATAAGTTTTGAAATAAAACGTGGTGAACATGTAGCAATTATTGGTGATAACGGCACAGGAAAAACCACTATATTAAAAATAATAAACGGCTTAGTTGATGCAGACTCAGGTATGATTAAGTTGGGCACAAATGTACATATTGGATATTATGACCAGGAACAACACAATCTTACAGATGAAAATACTTTATTTGAAGAAATAGCAAATTCATATCCAAATATGACTAATACAAAAATCCGAAACACTCTGGCTGCTTTTATGTTTACAGGCGAAGATGTTTTCAAGCGTGTATCAGATTTAAGTGGTGGTGAAAAAGGACGCCTTTCCCTTGCAAAATTAATGTTATCGGAAGCTAATCTTATTATTTTGGACGAACCCACAAACCATTTGGATATGGCTTCAAAAGAAATTTTGGAAAATGCAATAAATAATTATACAGGAACAGTTTTGTATGTATCACACGACAGATATTTTATAAACCAGACTGCCAATCGTATACTTGAATTAACAAACACAAAACTTATTAATTACCTTGGTAACTATGATTATTATGAGGAGAAAAAGGAAGAACTTACTGCAACTTTTGCCCCTAAGGAAGAAAAGACAAAAGCCGAGAAAACTACTTCCAGCAACAAACAGGATTATTTAGAAAGGAAGGCAGAAGCCGCAAGGATTAGAAAATTGAAAAATGATATCTCAAAAGTAGAAGAAAAAATCAAAAAATACGAAGACCGCTTAAATGAACTTGATGAAATGGTTGCATATCCGAGTGTTTCAACTAATTCAGCCAAGTTAAATGAAATCGGCAAAGAGCAAAATGAAATCAGTGATAAACTAGATAAACTTATGGAGGAATGGGAAATTCTTTCTGATCAGTTATAAGAATCACTAAAGATTTTTCTATTACAAAAAGGGGACAAGATTTTCTACTGTTAAGTAGTAATTTGTCCCCTTTCTGTTTTATGTTTGTTTTTTATTTTTTTACTTTTCTTTGCTATAAATCTTAGCGAAATTTAATCTTAATGCATTTGATACAACGCAGAAGCTACTTAAACTCATTGCCGCTGCCCCAAACATGGGATTTAATGTAATTCCAAATGGTATAAACAAACCTATTGCTAAAGGTATGCCTATAACATTGTATATAAATGCCCAGAATAAGTTTTCGTGAATGTTTCTAAGTGCTGCTTTACTTAGCTTTATAGCAGCCGGTACATCCATTAAACTGCTTTTCATTAATACAATATCAGCTGCATCTATTGCTACATCTGTTCCTGCTCCTATGGCAATTCCAATGTCAGCTCTGGTTAGTGCAGGTGCATCATTAATGCCATCACCTACCATAGCAACCTTTCCACCTGATTTAAGCTGTTTGATAACTTCTTCCTTACCATCTGGTAAAACGCCTGCAATTACATCATCAGTTCCAACCTGCTTACTAATTGCATTGGCTGTTCTTTCATTATCACCTGTTACCATTACAACTTTTATGTCCATGTTTTGTAATTCTTTAATTGCCTGAGCGCTATCTTCTTTTATAATATCAGCAACTGCAATAATACCCATTAATTTATTATTCTTTGCAAACAATAATGGTGTTTTACCCTGACTTGCATACTCTTGGGATATTTCTTTGGCTTTTTCATTTAAACCAATAGTTTCATCCATATATTTAATACTACCGCCTAATAACTTTTCACCATTTAATGTGCCTGTTAAGCCATTACCCGTTAAAGCCAGAAAATCAGTTATTTCTTCTGAAATTATACCGTCACCTTCTGCTCTTTCCACAACAGCTTTTGCCAAAGGATGCTCACTGTTTATTTCAAGACTGTATGCCATTTGAAGTAATTCATTATCAGTAATTCCTTCCATTGGATAAATGTCTGTAACCTTTGGAGTTCCTGCAGTAATTGTGCCGGTTTTATCTAATGCTATAATATTGATTTTTCCTGTTTCTTCTAATGCTACTGCGTTTTTAAATAAAATCCCGTTTTTTGCACCCTTACCGTTTCCAACCATAATGGCAACAGGTGTGGCAAGTCCTAATGCACATGGGCAGCTTATAACTAAAACTGAAATTCCTCTAGCCAGAGCGAAACCTATTTCTTTTCCAAGTATTAGCCAGCCAATCATTGTAACAATTGCAATTAAAATAACTGCTGGTACGAATATACCTGAAATTTTATCAGCAACTTTTGCAATTGGTGCCTTTGTTGCCGCAGCATCGCTTACCATTTGAATAATTTGAGATAAAGTTGTATCTTCACCAACCTTGGTTGCTTTGCATTTTAACAAACCTGACTGATTTATTGTTGCCCCATAAACCATACTGTTTTCTTCTTTGTCAACAGGAATACTTTCTCCTGTTAAGGCAGATTCATTTACTGCACTATGACCTTCTATTACAACTCCATCAACGGGTATGTTTTCTCCCGGCCTTACAACAAATACATCGTCCTTTAAAACTTCTGATGCATTAATATTTATTTCCTTACCGTCACGTATAACATTTGCTGTTTTTGGAACAAGTTTCATTAAGCTTTTTAATGCATCCGTAGTCTTACCTTTAGAGTGAGATTCAAGCATTTTTCCAACTGTAATTAATGTTAAAATCATTGCTGCCGATTCGAAATACAATTCCATCATATATTTCATAACCAACGCCTCATCGCCTTTAACCTGTGCAGATGTCATTAAAAATAATGATACTGTACTATAACCAAAAGCTGCCGATGAACCTAACGCCACAAGGGTGTCCATATTAGGTGCTAACTGAAACAGGCTTTTGTAACCTGAAATAAAAAACTGTTGATTAATAACCATAATAATTATTGTAAGTAACATCTGAGTTAAGCCCATTGCAACATGGTTGTTGTAATAGAACGAAGGCAGTGGCCAATTCCACATCATGTGACCCATTGAAAAATACATTAAAATAATTAAAAAGAATAAAGACCATATTAATCTTTTCTTTAAAACAGGTGTATCCTTGTCTTCAAGAGAATCATCGATTTCTTCTACAGTTTTTTCACTTTTGCCTTTCTTTTTAACTGATGCTCCATAGCCTGCCTTTTTTATAGCTTTAATTATTTCCTTGTCACTAACATCACCTTCAACCCCTAAGGAGTTTGTTAGCAGACTAACAGAACAGGACGTCACTCCTTCTACTTTTGATACAGCCTTTTCTACCCTGGCACTGCAGGCTGCGCAGTGCATTCCTGTAACATTATATTGTTTCATTATATTTACCTGATATGCCTGCCCTATTTTGACCACAACATACCTTTCCCTTTCATTTTTCACCTTTATATTATACCCCCTAGGGGTATTTGTCAAGTTTATATTTGACACTCTCATTTTCCTTTTATATACTATTTATAATTATGTAAAATTTTATACGTTTTTAGTATAACTTTCTAAAGGTAGGTATTGTATATGTCAGATAATTGTTGTAGCTGTCACACTAAACACAGAAGTGATGATGAAAGAAAAAAATTAATTAACAGATTAAGTCGTATTGAGGGACAAATCAGAGGCATAAAAGGTATGGTTGAAAATGACACTTATTGTGTTGACATTCTTGTACAGTCCTCTGCTGTATCTGCAGCTTTAACGGCTTTCAATAAAGAACTTTTAAACAATCATATTAGAACATGTATTGTTGACGACATTAGAAATGGTGAAGATGAAAAGGTTGAAGAGCTACTTGCCCTTCTCCAGAAAATCATTAAATAATTTAACTACATTTTATGTCACTTGGCATTCTAAAATTATTTTAAGTAATGGTGATTTAGTAAGAAATTCTAAAAAAGTTTCATTTAAAGTAAAAATAAGACAGTGAGCGTTGCTGTCTTATTTTTTGTGTAGTTTTTGTATGGAATTTTTTAAATTTTGCAAAATTCATTTCGTATTTTCCATTATATTTCAAAGGACTTTCTAGGGATTTCTTCTATTTACTACTTTATCAAAGGAATAATTCATAATGCCTCCAAATATTTTTTTACTTACATTACTCTAGTCTTTTTACCCATAAATAACAAATACTTTAATTCATAAGCTAAATATGCCTCTAAAACATGATAATTTTATCTTTTAATCCTGTTAAATTAATGTCTTTTATTGTATTTTAAGTGATTTTATCTTATACTATATATATTGATTTTAACGGATAAGGAGACAGTATTATGGATAACAAAAAAGTAGTTGTTGCCCTTGGAAGAAACGCATTTAGCGAGTCATTTCCAAAGCAGCAGGAAAGAGTTAAAGCCGCTGCAAAAGCTATTGCAGATTTAGTTGAAGAAAAATATGAAGTGATCATCACTCATAGTAACGGACCACAGGTAGGAATGATTCAGACAGCCATGACTGAATATTCAAGACTTGACGAAAACAGAACTGTTGCACCAATGTCAATTTGTGGTGCTATGAGTCAGGGATATATTGGTTTTGATTTACAGAATGCCATTCGTACAGAATTATTATCACGTGGCATTTACAAACCTGTAAGTACAATTATTACACAGGTTAGAGTTGATCCTTTTGACAAGGCATTTAATGCACCTTCAAAAGTTATTGGTCGTTTAATGACTAAGGAAGAAGCTGATAACGAAAAGAAAAAAGGAAACTACGTTGAATATGAAGAAGGCGAAGACGGCTACAGAAGAATTATTGCAAGTCCAAAGCCAATTGATATTTACGAAATTGATGCCATTAAGGCTTTAGTTGATGCTCACCAGTTAGTTATAGCAGCAGGTGGCGGCGGTATCCCTGTTTTACAGCAGCGTACAGGTTTAAAGGGCGCCAGCGGTATCATTGAAAAAGATTACACAGCAGCAAAACTTGCAGACATGTTAGACGCTTCTACTCTTATGATTCTTACATCAAGCGACTATCTTACAATTGAAAAAGACGGTCACACAGAAGAATTAAAAGAACTTACTGCTTCTGATGCAGAGAAATTAATTGAAGAAGGCTATTTTGATCCTGTAACTTCACTTCCTAAGATTGATGCGTCATTATCATTTGTTCAGGCCGGTAAAGGACGTGAAGCAATTATCACAAATCTTTCAAAAGCTAAAGAAGGTATTCGTGGAAAAATTGGTACAATAATCAAATAAATTCATAGAACAAAAAATACTCTCATTACTATTTTGTAACGAGAGTATTTTTTGTTCTATACAAGCTTAAAAGTGGTCATTCACAAATTAAAAAGAAAGTGCTCTAACGCGGTTGGTTCATTAAGGCAGCGTAGCTGGCTTGATAGAACCACTACCAGCGTTTGGCAGCGGGAGCGTGCTTTCGTTAATTTGTGAATGACCACTTTTATTTACTAGAAGGCCCTAAAAAACACTTTATTATTTTATACTTCTTATACTTCTGTCATGTTGTACAAATCGTAATATATGCCTTTTTTATTTATTAGTTCATTATGAGTTCCCTGCTCTTCTATACCATTTTCGGTTAGAACAAGGATTTTTTCAGCATTTCTAATAGTTGATAGTCTATGGGCAATTACAAGAGTTGTTCTGTTCTTTGCAAGTTTCTCCATTGACTCCTGAACTACTTTTTCACTTTCGTTATCAAGGGCTGATGTTGCCTCATCAAAAATTAGAATTGGTGGATTTTTAAGAAATACTCTTGCTATTGATAATCTCTGTTTTTGACCACCTGAAAGTTTAATACCTCGTTGTCCAATGTCTGTGTCGAAACCATTTGGCAGTGACATTATAAAGTCGTATGCATTTGCCTCTTTTGCAGCAGCAATTACTTCTTCTTTTGTTGCCGTAGGCTTACCATATTTAATATTTTCATAAATTGTACCGGCAAAAAGGTAAACATCCTGTTGTACCATACCAATATTGTTTCTAAGAGATTTTAATTTCACATTTCTTATATCTTCATCATCAATAGATATACTTCCTTTTGTTACATCATAAAATCTCGGTATAAGATTACACAGTGTTGTTTTGCCTGCACCTGACGAACCTACTAAGGCAATATAGGAGCCTGCCGGAATTTCAAGATTAATGTGCTTTAAAACTCTATGATCATTATCATTATATCTAAAAGATACATCATCAAATTTAATATTCCCTACAACATTTGTCAGTTCCTTAGCCCCCTCTTTATCTTTAATTTCAGGTTCCATATCCAGAATCTGTCTGAATCTTTCATAGCCGGAATATCCATTTTGGAACTGCTCTGTAAAATCAATCAATGTTTTAACAGGATCAGTAAAAATATTTATATAAAGAAGGAAGGTTACAAAATCAGTTACATTAACCATATTTTTTGTAAACATAATGCCACCTGCAACTATAACCACCAAGTTAATCATGGTATTAAAACCAATTAGACCGGCATTATAACCACCCATGTATTTATAGTTGTTTTTCTTCGCCTCTAAGAAAGCCTTGTTACCAATTTCGAATTTTTCATTTTCAAGCTGTTCGTTGGCAAAAGATTTTACAACTCTGATACCTGACAAATTATCTTCTATCTGCTCGTTAATGGCTGCTATTTTCTTTCTGTTGATTCTAAATGTTTGCTTCATTTTCTTATTAAAGAAATATGCATAGACAATCATAAATGGAACTAAAGCAAATGCAGCTAATGCAAGTTTTTTATCGATACTTAATAAAATACATAAAGCACCAATAATTTTTATTACTGAAATAGTTACGTTTTCAGGTCCATGATGTAGTAATTCTGTTATGTCAAATAAGTCAGATGTGATTCTGGACATTAGCTGACCTACTTTTTGGTCATCAAAGAATGAAAAAGGCATTTTCTGAAAATGTGCAAAAATTTCTGCTCTCATGTCATATTCTATTTTTGCCCCCATTACATGCCCATAATTTGATATAAAATAATTACAGTAAATTTGAATTATTATTAATACAAAAACAGCTATTGCAATGTACAAAATTTGCTTAAATGCCTGTTGTGGGTTCATATGCACAACTGTTGAAGTAATATATCTAACTACCAAAGGTATTATCAGAGCTACTATAGATGCTATAATTGCAAAAAAAGTATCTGCAAAAAACACTCTTTTGTACGGTTTATAGTAGCTAATCATTTTCTTAAGATTTTCTTTCATAATATTTTCCTCTAAAATATTTTTATATTGCGAAACGCAATTAAACTCCTTTGTCATATAAAATTAATTTATACGGCAAAGGAGTTCTTTTACTTTATTTATTATGTATAATTAGTCCATTAATGATTCTAATGTTTTTCTAATTGCTAAAATAAATTCTTCTGTATTTAATTTCTTCTTGTTTTCTAATGTTGAAATTAAATATAAGTCACCTGTCATTTCACCATTTTCGATTGTGTCGATACAAGCTTTTTCAAGTTTGTCTGCAAATTCCATAAGTTCAGGAAGATTATCAATTTCGCCTCTCTTTCTAAGAGCACCTGACCATGCAAAAATTGTTGCAATAGGGTTTGTTGATGTTTCTTCTCCCTTTAAGTATTTGTAGTAATGTCTCTGAACTGTACCATGAGCAGCTTCATATTCGTAGTATCCCTTTGGTGAAGCAAGTACAGATGTCATCATTGAAAGTGAACCAAATGCTGTAGCAACCATGTCTGACATAACGTCACCATCATAGTTCTTACAAGCCCAAATATATCCACCTTCTGATCTCATAACACGTGCTACTGCATCATCGATAAGTGTATAGAAATATTCGATTCCTGCAGCATCAAATTTTTCTTTATATTCAGCTTCAAAAATATCATTAAATATATCCTTGAATGTATGGTCATACTTCTTTGAAATAGTATCTTTTGTAGCAAACCATAAATCCTGTTTTGTATCAAGGGCAAAATTAAAACAACTTCTTGCAAAGCTTTCAATTGATTCATTAATATTGTGCATACCCTGAATAATACCAGGTGTTTCAAAGTTATGAATTAATTCTCTTGTTTCTTCTCCTGCTTCATTTGTGTATACAAGTTCTGCTTTTCCGGCAGCTGGGATTTTCATTTCAACACCCTTATAAACATCACCGTATGCATGACGTGCAATAGTAATTGGCTTTGTCCAATTCTTTACATAAGGTTCAATACCTTTTACAATAATTGGTGCTCTGAAAACTGTACCATCTAAAATAGCTCTGATAGTTCCGTTAGGACTCTTCCACATTTCCTTTAAATTGTATTCAGGCATTCTTGCTGCATTTGGTGTAATAGTTGCACATTTAACAGCTACTCCGTATTTCTTTGTAGCTTCTGCTGAATCAAAAGTAACCTGATCATTAGTTTCATTTCTGTACTTTAAACCTAAATCATAATACTCTGTCTTTAAATCTACGAATGGTAACAATAACTCATCTTTAATCATTTTCCAAAGAATTCTTGTCATTTCGTCTCCATCCATTTCTACTAATGGAGTAGTCATTTTAATTTTTTCCATCATAAGTCCTCCTAAATCTACTGTAGTATCTTTGTAGATTATATCTAAATTCAACAAGAATGTAAAGTCAAAGAGACTTCACAGTAATCCTTTAAACAAAACATTATCTGTCGCAAAGAATCTTATTTTATTTTTACCCTCTTAACATTACTCCATTTTTTTGAAAGAACTTTTCTACTTCCATACTTTTTATAAGCTTTTACTCTGAAGTAATATTTCTTTTTAGACTTCAATTTTTTAATTGTTACACTTGTTTTAGTAACTAATAAAGAATCTCCATACATTCCCTTTACGCTATTGCATAATAAATTAGGCTTATTTTTCCCTATATTATTTTAAAAATTTCACATACATTAACAAGACCTGCCCCCTGTCTGTTTCTGTCCATAAACATATCCGTTGCACTGCTTTTTAGGATTTTTTTACATTCCGTATTTGTAAGATTATTATTGTAATTTAACATTAAAGCTATAATGCCCGTAACAATTGGTGTAGCCATTGATGTGCCACTTTTCTTCACATACAAATATTTTTTTCTCCACAAATTACAACAACTAATAATATTGTTTGCCGGTGCTACAATATCAGGTTTTACTATACATTGTTTTGTAGGACCGCGCCCTGAATAGTTGTAAATAATTTTTCCATTAACTTTCATCTGTACATTATCATTTTCTGCACCTACAGTTATAATTTTGCCACAATCTCCAGGCGTGGAAATTGAACTTGGTCCCGGCCCGTTATTACCTGCAGCAGCCACTACTATATAACCTAAATCCCATAAAAGTTCCACTTCTTTTAGCAGTCTTTTGTTTTCATCCTTTTCATTACCCAAAGTACCAAAAGAAATGTTAACAATTTTTATGCCATAACTTTTCCCATTGTCAATAATCCAATGTATACCATCAATTACATTTTCTTCTATTCCTCTACCTGTTTTGTCTAATACTTTTAAAGATACTAAATTTGATTTTGGAGCAATACCTTTGAACACACCTTTTGACAAATTACCATTGCCACCAATTATTCCTGCCACATGAGTTCCATGACCTTCATCATCATACACTTTGTTTTCTGCTATTTCATCAAAACTTCTTTCCTTTGTAAAATCTTTAAATAGAACAATTCTATTTTCAAAATCAGGATGACCAGCAATTCCACTATCCAAAATTGCTACAACAATATCTTCGCCCATAATTTTCTTTTCATGTATTATATTTATTTTTAATTTATTCCTAACAATATTCATTTTAAATCCTAGATTATTTTTTTCTATTTATTTCTAATTTAATATATGCGTCTACATTTTAATTGTCTATGGATATTGCCTTTCCCAAAGTTCATCGCACCCACACTCTCACAATTATGAATTATCATTTTGTAACAATATCTGTAATAACTATTTAGGAGCTATAACATCACAATCATATTAAATATAACACCAATAATTTTTTGATTTTTTTGTAAACATGACAGGCATTAGGTCATATTATTTAGTGTAAGTAAAAATTTTAGGAGATTTAACATGAGTGATTTAGCAGCAACAAACTGTGGATGCGGATGCGGTAATGATGGAGGAAACAACAACTGCCTTTTCCTTATTCTTATTCTCTTATTCTGCGGTGGATGCGGTAATGGCTGTGGAAACAATGGTTTCTTCGGCGGAAATGACTGCTGTTCAAGCATAATCTGGTTATTTATTTTATTTAGCTGTTGTGGTTGTGGAAACGGAAATTTCTTTGGTGGAAACGGCGGTAATGGTTGCGGTTGTGGCTGTTAGTTAATAATAGTGATTATTACGAATATGATTTATTTTGCCTGTTAAACAAATCATTAAACAGTCTAAATTTATATAACGGCAATTTTTTTACTTTGCTTATAATAATTGCTGCCATTGATTAATCTTTGTTAATTATATGGCATAAAATTTACTAATATAATTATGTTTCAATAAACCAAAAGGAGTTACAGTCTTATGTGCAAAAACAGGTATAAACAAACAAAATTTGATTGTATGGTCACTAACGAAACCATGCAGCTTATGAAGGCTGTAATTCCTTACATTGACGGTCCTATAAGTAATCTTCTTGGAATAATGATAAAATTTAAAGAATTGGAAAATGCCTCCTTTATTAATTCCAATATAGCAATAACCACAATGAATGAAAATCATAGTAAATCTACCGAAAACATGCTAAGTGATATTATGGAGTTTATGGATGAGGATACAAAAGAATCTATGGAAAATATTAAATCCATGATGGAAATGATGGATATGTTTAAAGATATGGATACGGCAGATATTTTCCAAACTATGGATGACTTTTCAAGTTCAACTTAATTAAATTAGTAATTTTACAATTAATAATATTATAATGGTATTTTTCAATATAAAGCTGAATACTATTTAAAGAATAAAAATAAATAATAAATTTAAGGAGTTTTTATGAGCAACAACAAATGGATGGATGATCCTGTGTTAGAGGGCATATCAAAAGAACGTCTGGAAGTTCTTACTAATATTATCGAAGGTGCAAAAGGTATGGAGCCTAAGGATATGTTTACATATTTTATCAGACAATCTAACATGGCTGGAAAACAAGGCATTAATTTCACAAATGCCGAAACCGAATTGATTCTTAATGTATTAAAAGAAGATATGTCTCCTGAAGAAATCAAACGGGTTGATATGGTAAAACAAATTGTAAATTCTTTAAGTAAAAAGAGAAAGCACTAAAGGCTTTCTCTCTTTTATAATATATAGTTTTCAAAATAACAACCGATTTAATTGCCACTGTTATTTTATTTTACTACTAAGTTAATGATTCTTCCTGGAACATAGATTTCTTTTACAATGTTTCCGTTAATCTTGTCTGCAATAGCTTCTTTTCCGGCAGCAATTGCATCTTCTTTTGAAATATCCGCAGGTACTTCAATAACTTCTTTTGTCTTACCGTTAATCTGAACAGGAATCTTGATTTCATCATCTTTCATTAATTCCTGGTCAGCTTCAGGCCATGAGTTATTTTCAAATACGCTACCTGTATTTCCAAGTTTCTCCCAAAGTTCTTCAGCTATGTGAGGTGCAAATGGAGCAATAAGAGTTGTAAATGTCTGAATAGTTTCTTTATCAACTCCACCTTCTCTCTTTGCAATTTCATTTAACTTATTATTATATTCCATGAATCCTGAAACAACAGTATTTAAACTAAAGTCTTCAAGACGTTTGGTAATAGTGTGAACCATCTGGTGACGAATCTTTATCATTTCCTTTGTAGCCTTAACATCTTTTTCAATGCTGTCAGTTGCTAATTTCCAGAATTTTGTGATAAATCTATAAACACCATCAATACCTCTTTCATCCCATTCAGAATCAAGTTCAGGTGGTCCTACGAACATTTCATAAAGTCTTAATGAGTCACAACCGTAATCTCTTACTAAATCATCAGGTGAAACAACGTTACCTTTTGACTTACTCATCTTGATACCATTTTTACCGGTAATCATACCCTGGTTAAATAACTTCTTAAATGGCTCTTCAAAATCAACTACACCTATATCATATAAGAATTTTGTGTAGAATCTTGAATATAATAAATGAAGAACTGCATGCTCAACACCACCGATGTACATATCTACAGGTAAATTATCATGAGCCTTCTGCTTTGAAACAAGTTCTTTATCATTTTTGTTATCTACATATCTTAAGAAATACCATGATGAACCTGCCCACTGAGGCATTGTGTTTGTTTCACGTTTTGCAGGCTTACCACAACATGGACATGTTGTATTTACCCATTCATCAATTGCTGCAAGTGGTGATTCACCTGTACCTGTTGGCTCATAAGATTCAACATCAGGTAATAATAATGGTAACTGATCTTCAGGTACCGGTACAGGTCCACAGTCAGGACAATGAATAATTGGAATTGGTTCCCCCCAATATCTCTGTCTTGAGAATACCCAGTCACGTAATTTGTAATTAACAGTTGCTCTACCAAAGCCCTTTTCTTCAATAATGTGAGGAGCTTCCTTCTTAAGAACTGATGATTCCATGCCATTCCATTCGCCTGAATTAATCATAGTACCAACAGCCTCTGTGTAAGCTTCTGTCATGTTTTCAATTTCTTTTCCATCTTTCGCAATAACCTGAATAATTGGTATATCAAATTTCTTTGCGAATTCAAAGTCTCTGTCATCATGTGCAGGTACACACATAATGGCACCTGTTCCGTAATCAGCTAATACATAATCTGAAAGCCAGATTGGAACCTTTGCTCCATTAAGTGGGTTGATTGCATAACTACCTGTAAATACACCTGTTTTTTCTTTTCCCTGAAGTCTGTCTACTGATGACTTGTTTGCTGCCATCTGAATGTATTCTTCCACAGCAGCCTTCTGTTCAGGTGTAGCAAGTCCTAATGCTTTTTCATGTTCAGGTGCTAAAACCATAAATGTTGCCCCATGAAGAGTATCTGGTCTTGTTGTATAAACTGTAATAACATCTTCTGTATTTTCAACCTTAAAGTCAACCTCTGCACCATATGACTTACCAATCCAGTCACTCTGCATTTTTTTAACTTTTTCAGGCCAGTCAAGCTTATCTAAATCTGCTAATAATCTGTCAGCATATGCTGTAATCTTTAACATCCACTGATTTAAATTCTTCTTTGTAACTTCTGCTCCACATCTTTCACAGCAGCCGTTTACAACTTCTTCGTTTGCAAGACCTGTTTTACATGAAGGACACCAGTTAATTGGCATCTGCTTCTGATAAGCAAGTCCTTTTTTGAACATCTGAACGAAAATCCACTGTGTCCACTTGTAGAAGTTAGGATCAGTTGTGTTTACTTCCATGTCCCAATCATAAAGTGCAGCGATTTCATTAATCTGTCTTTTGATATTCTTAATATTTGCTGCTGTTGAAATTGATGGGTGTGTTTTCATTTTGATAGCATAGTTTTCAGCTGGTAAACCGAATGCATCCCAGCCCATTGGATGAATAATATGATATCCATGAAGCATCTTATATCTACTCCAAACATCACTAATAACATATCCTCTCCAGTGTCCTACATGAAGTCCTGATCCTGATGGATATGGGAACATGTCAAGACAATAATACTTTGGTTTTGTTTTGTCAGCGTTAATAGGATTTACATCCCAATTATGACGCCATTTTTTCTCAATTTCCTTATGATTATAAGGTGTTGCCATAACTTATTTTCCTCCTAGATTTATATGTAAATTAAACTTAATTGCGCTTATAAGCACTTTAAATAATTACCTTTTATAATTTCAATAAACAGTCCCTAAAAATCATAAATATAAATTATTTCTTCTTAGATGACTTCTTTTTATTTTTGGTTGTTTCAGGCTCAATACCTGCTTTCTTTTTTCTCTGTTGTTCTAATTTCTTATTGACTTTGAAATTCTTCTTTACTGTATCTTCTTTTACTTTTATTTCACAAAGCACCTGACATGAGCCAACATTTCCTGCAAGATCTTTTGCCTTAACAACAACAGGTGTTTTTTCGCTTTCTCGAAGCTGTTCCTTTTCAAGTGTATATACTTTTATTTCACTTGCAGGTTCATTACAGGTTACTGTAGCCTTAACCATGTCTATGATTTTTTGAACATTCTTCTTTGTATTAATATCATTTGGACTTTTACTTTTTACTTCTAATGTAAATACCTGTTTACTACAACTTACTACAGGTGGTGTAGTATCTACCACCTGTACTTTCTGTGAAATGCTGTACTTCTTACCGTCTTTTGACTTGTATTTATATTTCACAGCATAATTTCCAACTGCTGAAGTATCTACTGTATTATGTTTCAATCTTCCGGTAATATCTTTACCCTTTGTTCCAAAGGCTATTAAATTACAGTAATAATTAAACTGATGTCCTTTTTCAACAGTAACTGTTTGAGAACCTTTAACAACAGTACCGTTTTTTATCTTCTTGTAAGGATTGTTCTCACTTGGATCTGTAGGATCCCAGCCACATTTTCCGGATACTTTTACAACCGGTGAAAAATCTATAGGCAATGTATCTTTTTTCTTGCCTTTTTTTACTGATACCAATGTGTTTTTCTTACAATTTTCAAATATCCAATTAGCGTCATTTGCTGTTAAAACAATATTCTTTCCTGAAGCTTTCTTTTTTCCAATGCTCCTATAAGATGATTTGACCAGTTTGTAATCTTCCTTACCTGAGTATGATGGTGACTGAATCCATACATTCTTATCTAAATATGAATTATATTTGTGCCAACCACTGTATTTATTAAGCCATGTATATTTGGACTTAATTCTAAAATTTCCATTAGGAAGACTCTTTCCAACTGAGCATCTAAAAGACTTAACTGCCACTTTTGTTTTCTTATCCTTTGAATACTGATAAACAATTACTGCCTTAAGTTTCTTATTTACTTCTATATAATACCTATCTGAAAAAGCTGTCTTTTTATTTTCTGTTTCTTCTTCTACACCTTTTCCTGAAAGTTTACTTGCTTTGTCAGCCTCTGACGTAACCTTATTTTGAATAAACATAAGACCACCAAAAATAATACCTGCAACAATTAAAATTTCAAGAAGAGTAATAACTGTATTCTTAAATCTTTTTTCTTTGACAATCTTTTTAATATCCAATTTCGTACTCCATTTTATTTTTATACGCAAAAAGCCACCTTGAGTCTATGCATACTAATTTATTATACAACATTGTAAGCATTTTTCAAGGTGACTTTCATTATATTGTTTTTATTGTTTCTATCTTATTGCATCCTTCATGCTCTTAACATATTCTCCAACATAAGGAACACTTTCTTTTCCATATTCTGCAACAATTTTTACAATGGCACTTCCCACAATTGCTCCATCAGCATACTGGCAAACATTTTTTGCCTGCTCAGGCTTGGCAATACCAAATCCAATTGCACAAGGTACATCTGTTGCTTCTTTTACAAGTTTAGTCATTGCTCCTAAATCTGTTGTAATATTCTTTCTAATACCTGTAACCCCAAGAGATGATACAACATATACAAAACCTTCTGCTGTTTTTGCGATTTTTGTAATTCTTTCTTCTGAAGTTGGAGCAATAAGTGGTATTAAGTCAATGCCTGCTTCCTTACAGAAAGGTGCTAACTCATCTCTTTCTTCGTATGGGCAGTCAGGTACGATAACACCTGAAATTCCACATTCAACACATCTTGCCATAAACTTTTCTGTTCCATAACGATAAATTACGTTTACATATGTCATAAATACTAAAGGTATATTTACCTGCTCTTTTATTTCCTTTATGGCATCAAACAATTTATCTGTTGTACATCCACCCTGTAATGCCCTTAAATCTGCTTCCTGAATTACAGGTCCTTCTGCTATTGGATCAGAAAATGGAATTCCAACTTCGATGATATCTGCTCCATTCTTTTCCATTTCTATAATTAATTTTTGTGTTATTTCTAAATCAGGATCTCCTCCTGTCACAAAAGCTATGAAAGCTTTTCCATTCTTAAATGCATCACTTACTTTACTCATAAATCTGTACTCCTCTATATCTTGCTATTGCTGCTACGTCCTTGTCACCACGTCCTGAAACATTTACTACAATAATTTTATCCTTATCAAGTGTCTTTGCATACTTCATTGCATAAGCAATGGCATGTGAACTTTCAATTGCTGGAATTATACCTTCCGTTCTTGATAAATATTCAAAAGCCCCAACTGCTTCCACATCAGTAATTGGAACATATTTTGCTCTTCCTGTATCATGTAAATTTGCATGTTCTGGTCCAATTCCCGGATAATCAAGTCCTGCTGAAATTGAATAAACAGGTGCAATCTGTCCATCATCATTTTGACAGAATAAAGATTTCATTCCATGGAAAATTCCTTCTGTACCATTTGCTATAGTTGCGGCATTTTTAGGATTATCTACACCAAGTCCGGCTGCTTCACATCCAATTAATGCAACATCTTTATCTTCAATAAAATTATAAAATGCACCCATGGCATTTGAGCCACCACCTACACAGGCAATAACTGCATCAGGAAGTCTACCTTCTACTTCCATAATCTGTTCTTTAATCTCCTTACTAATAACGCTCTGGAAATCTCTAACAATTGTTGGGAAAGGATGCGGCCCCATAACTGAACCTAATACATATAATGTATCGTCCATTCTATTTGTCCATTCCCTCATAGCCTCATTTACTGCATCTTTTAATGTCATTGTTCCACTTGTAACAGGATGAACTTTAGCACCTAAAAGTTCCATTCTAAACACATTTAAAGCCTGACGTTCACAGTCTTCTTTTCCCATATAGATTTCACATTCCATATCCATAAGTGCTGCGGCTGTTGCTGTTGCCACACCATGCTGACCTGCTCCTGTTTCTGCAATAACTCTTGTTTTACCCATTTTCTTTGCAAGTAAAACCTGACCTAAAACATTATTAATTTTATGAGAACCTGTATGGTTTAAATCTTCTCTCTTTAAATAGATTTTTGCACCACCTAAATCCTTTGTCATTTTTTCTGCATAATATAATAATGAAGGTCTGCCTGCATAATTATTTAAAAGGTCTGTTAATTCCTTATTAAACTCCGAATCATTTTTGTAATGATTGTAAGCTTCTTCAACTTCATTTACCGCTGTCATTAATGTTTCCGGAACATACTGTCCACCATGTATACCAAATCTTCCTTTACTCATTGTCTTCTCCTTTTAATTGTTGTAACATTTGTTTTTTATTTTCAGCTTTCATAAATGTTTCTCCAATAAGCACACCATTTACGTTAGCTTTTTTTAATCTCTCAATTTCTACGTTGCTTTTAATACCACTTTCAGCAACAAATAAAATATCATCTGGCACAAGCTTTCTTAATCTTTCGCTGTTTCCTATATCCACTGTAAAAGTTTTCAAATCTCTATTATTTACACCGATTATTCTTGAGCCACTTTTTATTGCTTTTTCAATTTCTTCCTGGTCATGGGCTTCTACTAATGCTGACATACCAAGGATGTCGCAAATTTGTATGTACTTTCTTATTGTATCTTCATCAAGCAATGAACAAATTAAAAGTACAGCAGATGCACCATGAATTTTTCCGTCATATATCATATACTCATCAATAACAAAATCTTTTCTAATTAACGGTATTGAAACATTTTCGCTTATTTCTTTTAAAAACTTTTTATCCCCTTTAAAATATTCAGGCTCTGTTAGAACTGAAATGCAACTTGCTCCTGCCTTCTCATATTCCTTTGCTATTTTCACATAAAGAAAATCCTCAGCAATAATTCCTTTTGATGGTGAGGCTTTTTTTACTTCACAAATAAAGTTAATACCTTTCTTTGCTAGAGCTTTTTCAAACTCAAAATTCTCTTTTGGCATATTCAAAGCCTTCTCTTTTACAACTTCTAAAGGAATGTTCTTTTTTTCCAATTCAACTCTTTTTCTTGTTGATTGTGCTAGTTTATCTAAAATCATATAACTCCTTTACTTATTGCTTTCTTCTATGTAAGCCTGTAATTTTTCGTATGCTTTTCCGCTGTCAATTGTTTCTCTTGCAATATTAATTGCTTCTTCGTATGTTAAATCGTCATTTTGAACATAAATACAAGCTCCGGCATTTAATAAAACTGCATCTCTCTTTGGTCCCTGAAGTTTTCCACTTAAAATGTCTTTTGTAATCTGAGCGTTTTCAGTTCCGTCTCCCCCTTCCAAATCAGACTTCTTGCAAATTGAAATTCCATAATCTTCAGGATTAATTTCGTAAGACTTTGTTTCACTATTTCTAATTTCACATACTGTTGTTTTTGTACTAGGTGTAATTTCGTCCATTGTGTCCTGACCAAAAACAACCATACCTTTTTTAACTCCAAGATTTAAAAGTACCTTTGCAATTGGTTCTACTAATTCTTCTTCATAAACACCAATAATTTCCATTGATGCTCCTGCCGGATTAGTTAAAGGTCCTAAAACGTTGAAAATTGTTCTAAGTCCTAACTCACCTCTAACAGGACCAACGAATCTCATTGCAGGATGATATTTCTGTGCAAATAAAAAGCAAAAGCCAACTTTATCTAACAACTCTTTACTCTTTTCGGGCTCTACTGTTATATTGGCCCCTAAAGCTTCTAAAACATCTGCAGCCCCTGATTTACTTGAAACACCTCTGTTACCATGCTTTGCCACTTTACACCCTGCAGCTGCCGCTACAAATGCTGATGTTGTTGAAATATTAAATGTGTTTGCCTTATCTCCACCTGTTCCTACAATTTCAATTACATCCATGTCATGTAATAATTTTGTTCCATTATCACGCATACCTCTTGCTGAACCTGATATTTCTTCAATTGTTTCGCCCTTCATTCTAAGCGCTACTAAATAAGCACTAATTAATATATCAGGTGTTTCACCACTCATAATTTCATTCATAACTTCCTTTGCTTCATCAAAAGTTAAGTCCTGTTTATTCACTAATTTCTCTATGGCTTCTTTAATCATACTTAAACCTCCAATTTTTTTGTTTATTGAATTTAATTTCGTATACTTATCTGTAAATAATAATCTTTTTAATTTATTTTTTAATCTTTAAAAAGTTATCTACGATTTTTTCTCCTTCAGGTGTCATAACTGATTCCGGATGAAACTGTAAACCGTAAATTTTATATTTTTTGTGTTGAACAGCCATTATTTCATTGTCACATTCATCAATAGCTATAACTTCCAATTCCTCGGGTATTGTATCAGGATTAGCTGACAACGAATGGTATCTTGCACCTTTAAATGGTGAATCCATACCTTCAAAAATCGGACTATCGTTTGTAATTGTCATGTTGCTTTTTTTTCCATGCATTAATTGCTTTGCGTAAGTAACCTGTGCCCCAAATACCTCACATATACTCTGATGTCCCAGGCACACTCCCAAAATTGGATATTCGCCCTTTAGCCTTTCAACTACCGCTTCGCATATACCGGCATTTTCCGGTTTTCCAGGCCCTGGTGATAATATAATATGTGAAGGATTTAATTTTCTAATATCCGCAATTGTGTATTCATCGTTTCTTACCACCTTAATTTTTCCATCAGTTAATTTTCCAACTAATTGAACAAGGTTATAAGAAAAACTATCATAATTATCTATTAATAAAACCATTACTTGTTTACCTCACTTCCTCGTTTAATAGCATCAATTACTGCTCCTGCTTTATGAGCACATTCCATATATTCACTTTCAGGTACACTGTCTGCAACAATTCCTGCACCTGCCTGAACATATACTTTATTTCCTTTTTTTATTGCTGTTCTAATTGCAATACATACATCTAGATTTCCTGATAAATCAATATAACCAATTGCACCACCATATACACCTCTTGGTTCTTTTTCTAATTCATCAATAATTTCACAAGCTCTAAATTTTGGTGCACCTGATAATGTGCCTGCCGGTAAAAGTGCTGAAACTGTATCACAACTGTCTTTATCCTCTCTTAACTCTCCACATACAGTTGAAGCAATATGCATTACTTTTGAAAATCTATGAATCTTCATATAATCTTCTAAATAAACACTTCCATATTTTGCAATTCTTCCAATGTCGTTACGTGCTAAATCAACTAACATATTATGTTCTGCTAATTCTTTTTCATCTTTTAAAAGTCCTTCTTCTAATGCTTTATCTTCTTCCTGATTTTCACCTCTTGGCCTTGTCCCTGCAACAGGAAATGTTGTTAATTTGCCATCTACTAATTTAACCATTGTTTCAGGAGAGGCACCTGCTATCTGCATATCTTCTGACTGGATAAAATACATATAAGGCGAAGGATTAGTAGTTCTTAAAACTCTATAGGCGTTCATTAAACTGCTGTTATATTCAGCTTCAAATCTTCTTGAAATAACGCCCTGAAAAATATCTCCCTCTCTGATATATGCCTTTGTTTTTTCAATCATATTGCAATATTCTTCTTTAGAAACATTACATTTAAAATCTACATTTTCCTGTGCATGATACTCAGGTAATGGACTTTGTTCATTTATAAGTGAAATCATTTTTTCAATTTCAAGTAAAGCTCCGTTATATCCCTGATGACCATCTTTTGACTTCATGTTTGCAATTACTAATATTTTTTGTCTTAAATGATCAAAAGCAATTACCTTGTCAAAAAGCATTAAATGATAATCATCAACATTGCTTTCTTTTAAATTTAATTTAGGTTCAGCATAGCCAATCATTTCGTATCCAAAATATCCAACAAAACCACCGGTAAAAGTTGGCATTCCTTCAATTTTAGGTGACTTATATTTTTCTAACTGTTTTCTTAGTGCATCCATTGGATCCATTGTTACAGTAGTTTCAATCTCGCCACTTTTCTGGGTTACCTTTCCATTCTTGCATGTTATGTGCAAAACAGGTTCATAACCTAAAAAAGAATATCTTGCCCATTTTTCTCCACCTTCTACACTTTCAAGCAAGAAAAAGTTTTTACCAAATTCTTCCATTTTTCTTAAAAGTGAAATTGGAGTAATAACATCAGCATATATTTCCTTGCAAATAGGAATCATGCTATAGCTCTTTGTTAATTCTTCGATTTCTTCAAAACTTTGTGTTTTCATATGTTCTCCTCTCGCATATCTGACTGTTTAATTATTTCAGTTAAATAGCGCCTATGATTTTCGGCTGTTAAAGTTGGTCTTCGCTTGTTAGAACAGTTCGATTCCGTACACTTTGTGTACTTCATCTCACTTGAGCTGACCGCTCAATATTTTCGTATAAGTGAATATTTTTTTATAAGCAAGCTTCAAAAATATTTCTTTTAGAAATTCATCTATGTTTAGAACAGTTCGATTTCGTACACTTTGTGTACTTCATCTCACTTGAGCTGACCGCTCAATGTTTTCGTATAAGTGAATATTTTTTTATAAGCAAGCTTCAAAAATATATTCACTTATACGAAAACGCTGTTCTAAACAGTAACAAAAAAAAGGCCCTGTCTCTTCACGTATATAACGTAAAGGGACAAAAGCCTTATAAATTCAACTTCTGCGGTGCCACCCAAATTAATGTATAACACATTCTCTCAACAGCATACCATCATATGCTTACTCTTTTAACGGTGAGTCTCCGTCAGCGTCTACTACCTAATAATGTGGTTTCAAGCTGCCCTCTTAAGTCCATTCATCGCTGTTAGTTTGTTGTCTCACACCAACCGACAACTCTCTGAAAAACATCCCATACGACTACTTACTCTTAATCAACGGTTTCACAATACTTTTAAAGTTTAGTCTACTAAAGCGTTAATGTCAACCTACATATTTAATGTATTCTTGATTTATTTTATGCTTTTTATTTCATCAACTGCCTCTTTTAGCTGTTCTAATGCTTTTTTCAATGTTTCTCTTGGACATGCAATATTGATTCTCTGGAAGCCTTCTCCTTCTTTTCCAAAGATATATCCTGAGTCAAGCCACAGTTTGGCTTTTTCAACGATAAACTTTTCAAGTTCTTTGTCCTCAAAACCTAACGCACTACAATCAAGCCAAATCAGATATGTTCCTTCAGATTCAATTAATTTTATCTGTGGTATATTTGTTTCTAGATAATCTCTTAAGAAATTAAGGTTATCTAATAAATATTCTTTCAATTCATTCAGCCATTGTCTACCATATTTATATGCTACCTCGCATGCTACAAGTCCCATTAAATTAACCTGACTGTAACCAACCCTATCCAATTGCTTTAATACTTTTTTTCTAATTTCAAGATTAGGAATAAAAATATTTGAAATTTGAAGTCCTGCAAGATTAAATGTTTTGGTTGGTGCTGTACATGTAATTGTTATATTCTGATATTTTTCATCTAATGATGAAAATACAATATGCTTATTTTCAGGATAAACAAAGTCACTGTGAATTTCATCACTTACAATTTTTACATTGTGTTTTAGACAAATATCTCCTATCTTTTCTAGCTCCCATTTTTTCCAAACTCTACCAACCGGATTATGTGGACTACATAAAATAAATAACTTAACATTATTTTCTATTATTTTCTTTTCAAAATCTTCAAAATCAATTTCATATTTTTTGCCATTTCTAACTAAAGAATTGTTCACTAATTTTCTATTACTATCAATAATTACTTCAGTAAATGGGTAATATACAGGATTTTGAATTAATACACTATCACCTTCATTAGTAAGTGCATTAATTGCCAATACTATGGCAAATACTACACCCGGTGTTTTTATTAGCCATTCTTTTTTTACATGCCAATTAAAATTATCATTATACCAATTGTATACTGCATCAAAATATTCTTCTTTACTTTCACTGTAGCCATATATACCGTGACTTACTGCTTTATTTAATGCCTCAATAATTTCAGGTGAAGTTTGAAAATCCATGTCTGCAACCCATAAAGGTAACAAATTAAATATACTAGGGGGTGGAACCTTCCAACTTAATCACATTGGTGTTATGTGTTCATTTTTAACAACTGTGATTTTTAAATAAGCTTAAATGTAATACATGTACTGACTAAAATCGTTACTTTGTAAATAATCTTTTTCTAAATCTTCTAATGAAATATTAAGTAATACTTCATCAAGTTTTTCATTTACTTTATCAATTACTGATTCTTCAATAACCTGTTCTGCTATATTGCCCTGGCCTTCATACTCTTTTTCAATCTTATAAGTTCCATCAAGTGCTTCAATAATTGATGCCACAGTAATGTCCTTAGCACTCTGATTTAATAAATATCCACCCTGGGCACCTTTAATACTTTTAATAATTCCATGTCTTCTTAGTCCTGCAAAAACCTGTTCAAGATACTGTAAAGATATATCATTTCTTTCTGCAATACTGCTAAGTTTCACATGACCATTTTTTGAATTAATAGATAAGTCTATTAATGATATTATTCCATATCTGCTTTTCTTTGATAACTTCATATTACATCTCTTTTCCTTTTTTTAATTAATCCTATATGTTTAGTAGGATATAAAGTATATTACCTTTATTTTATATAAATGTCAACTAAAACATACTATTTTTATATGAATTAAATATTTTAATTATAAAATACTGCTTGCAACACTCCAGATACCAAGTATATACTTTATTGCAAAAAAAACAGGAGATTAATTGCACTAATCATTGCTGCCTTGCAACTATAATCAATACAACTAATCCCCTGCCCTTAAGGAGTGATTATGTAATTTCTATTTAAAATCTTAACCCTGTTTGGATTTTGCTATTTCTTTTTCCTGTACATCAGGTGGTGCCTGTTCGTATCTGGATACAACATATTCAAATTCACCACTTCCACCTGTCATTGAACGAAGTGAAGTTGAATATTCATACATTTCAAGTAATGGTATTTCAGCTTCTATAATCTGTTTTCCATTATCAGAATTCATATTGTATACACGACCACGTCTTTTATTCAAATCTCCAAGAATATCACCTGAATATTTTTCCGGTGCTGTAATTGTAACCATAGCAATTGGTTCTAACAGTACAGGATTAGCTTCCATAAAGCCTTTCTTAAAAGCTATTATTGTTGCCATCTTAAATGCCATTTCAGAAGAATCAACAGGATGGTATGAACCATCTGTTAATGTAGCCTTAATGCCGACAACAGGATAACCTGCCAATGGACCCTCTTTTACACATTCCTGAATTCCTTTTTCAACTGCCGGGAAATAATTTTTTGGCACAGCTCCACCAAATATTTTTTCATCAAAAATATAAGGTTTTGATAAGTCACCTGATGGTTCAAACTCAATTACAACATCACCATATTGTCCATGACCACCTGACTGTTTTTTGTGTTTACCCTGAACCTGTGCCTTACTCCTTATTGTTTCTTTAAATGGAACTTTTGGTCGTTCTAAAATAACATCTACTTTATATCTGTCTTTCAGTTTAGATGCAACAACTTCCAATTGCTGATGACCGATTCCGTAAAGAAGAGATTGTTTATTTTCCGCATCAATAACTGACTTCAAAGTCAAGTCTTCAATACATAATTTAGTAAGTGCCTGAGCTAATTTGTCCTCATCCCCCTTTTTCTCAGCTCTATATGCCATATACGCATAAGGCTTTGACATTGTTGTTGGATGATATACAATTGGCCACTGTTTCGTTGATAAAGTATCTCCTGTTCTTGTGCTTGTAAGCTTGCCTATTGCCCCAATATCTCCTGAGTGCAATTCACTTACTTCAGTAACATTCTTTCCGCAAATAACATACAGTTTGTTTAATTTTTCTTCTATATTTTTTGTTGGATTGTAAACAACATCACCTGTTTTTAATATGCCTGTTCTTACTTTTACTAAAGAATATTTTCCAACAAATGGATCCATTATTGTTTTAAATACATAAGCAGAAACAGGTTTTGAGTTGTCAAAATCTGCAACCACTTCTTCATCGTTTTCTATGTTAGTTGCTTTTTTCAAAACTTCTGCCTTATCTGCTGATGGAAAATATTTTTCACAGGTCTGTAAGAAACTATTTACACCCTGGCAGGTTACTCCTGATGCAATTTGTACGGGAACGATATCACAATTAATTACACTCTTTCTTAATGCTTTTGATATTTCCTCGTATGTAAAATCTACGCCTGAAAAATACTTATCCATTAATTCTTCATCAGATTCTGCAACAGCCTCCATTAACTGCTCTCTAACCGGAACTAATTTACTTGTAACTGATTCAGGAATTTCCATTTCATCATAATTACCCAAATTATCAATGAACTTTCTACCACCCATTTTCACTACGTTTACATAACCAATTAATTTTTCATTCTCCATAATTGGCAAATGAAATGGTGCTATCTTCTTGCCGAATCTTGACTTTAACTGTTCTACAATTTCCATGTATTTTGCATTTGAATCATCTATATTGGTAACTAAAAATATACATGGGATTTTTCTACGCTCACATGTTTCCCAGGCTTTAACCGTTCCTACTTCTACTCCTGTCTTTCCATTAACCACAATTACAGCAGCGTCCGCAACACTCATGGCATCTTCCATCTGACCGACAAAATCAAAATATCCCGGTGCATCTAATATATTAATTTTCAATCCGTTCCACTCTATTGGTATAACAGATGCACTTATGGAAAACTTACGCTTGATTTCCTCCTTGTCATAATCTGAAATTGTATTTCCATCATCTATGCGTCCCATTCTGGAAATAGTCTTTGTAGCAAAAGCTACTGCCTCAGCAAATGTTGTTTTTCCGGCTCCGCCATGTCCTAAAAAAACAACATTTCTAATATTCTGTGTTTCATAAATCTTCATAACAAGCCTCCTTATTCAATTGTCTTTTCACCGAACTAAAACCTCTTAACTTTCCTCCTTATTTAATATTTTATTAAGGTTTTATTACTTAAATACTATTTTACTTTACTTATAAACGTAATACAAGAAAGGTTATATTTTTAACAAAGTGTTGCTATATTTACTTTAAAGTGTTAAACTTTAAAGCGTTGAAGTTTTACACTTTAAAGTTTTTAAGTTTAAGCTTGCTTAACATAATTATCTATATTAGACTTAACTAAGCAATTTATACATGACAGGAGAACATAATGAGAATAAAAGATGATTTAACATTTGGTTTTGTAGGTATTGGACTAATTGGTGGCTCGGTTGCAAAGGCTTTAAGACGTGTCTATCCAAGTTGCAAAATCATAGTTTATAATAGAGGGGCGAAACCTCGTGTTTTAGCAATAAATGACGGCACAGCAAACATTGCATTAGATACTGTTGATGAAAGATTTTCTGAATGCGATTATATTTTTCTGTGTACACCCGTTGAACGTAATGTAGAATACTTAACTATTTTAAAAGATATAATTAAACCAACATGCATTATTACAGATGTTGGCAGTGTAAAAACAAATATACACGAAGCAGTTAAGGCTCTTTCTTTAGAAGATAATTTCATAGGTGGCCATCCAATGGCAGGTTCAGAAAAAACAAGTTACGAACATGCAAGTGACCGTTTGCTTGAAAACGCCTACTATGCCATTACTCCTACCGAAAAAGTTAAACAAGAATATGTTAAAGAATACACTGAAATTGTTTCTGACATTGGTGCAATTCCTGTAGAAATTTCATACAAGGAACATGACAGAGTGGTTGCAGCCATTAGTCATTTGCCACATTTAATTGCTTCAAGCCTTGTTAATTTGGTAAAACATAATGACAGTAACAAAGAATACATGAAAACATTAGCAGCCGGCGGTTTTAAAGATATTACAAGAATTGCTTCTTCTTCTCCTGAAATGTGGGAGCAGATATGCATGACAAACAATAATAACATAAGTGAAATGCTTGATTTATACATAAAAGATTTGGAAAAAGTTAAGAATGAGTTAGACACAAAGAACGGACAAGCCATTAATCACATGATTGCAGAAAGTAGAGATTATAGAGATAATATTGACGAGCATAACAACAGTATAATTCAAAGAAGTTACAACATATTCTGCGATATTATTGATGAATCAGGTGCCATTGCCACTATTGCTACAATTCTTGCTACAAATGGTGTTAGTATTAAGAACATCGGTATTATTCATAACCGTGAATATGAAGAAGGCGTTTTAAAGATTTCATTTTATGACCAGGCTTCATCAGCGAAAGCTATGGAACAGTTAGAAAGACACAGATATAAAGTTTTTAAACACTAATTTTTTCCAGTAATCTCCTATTGTCTAAATATTACAAAATTGTTACACTGTTTTTTGTAATTGGCCAAGACAAATTTGAAATAAGGAGGACATAACTATGTGTTTTAAATTTAGTAACTGTACTCAATTATTTAACGCTATTTGTAATTTCTTTAACATTGGTTGTTAATTAATTATGTAAATTAAAACCATCAATACAAAATAATTGTTTAAACTATTTTTGTATTGATGGTTTTTTAATTATTTATTATATTTATTTTTATTATTTCTATTCATGTTCTTTTGTATTGCTCCACAAATTTTATTTAAAATTAAAGAATTATATTAACTTAAATTGAGTCCACTTCTTTGATTTATATCTTCCAATAAAAATTATTCCTCTAAATACTAAATCCATGCTCATGCCAATAGCTATGCCAATTACCCCCATATCAAGTACTAAACCAAACAATGCAGAAAAGAACAATCTTGCCGCAATTGTAAGAGTTACTGATGTTATCATTGTAAATTTAATATCACCTGTGGCACGAAGTCCGTTTCCTAATGGGCCTGCAAATGGATATGCCACTCCGTTAAATATATTGTTAATAAGAACAAGCCAAATTTTCAAGATTACTTTATTGAATTTTGTTCTATTCCTACTTTAGTATAATCTAAGACATCTTCTCTCTGGATTCTAAGATAATATTCACCCTTATCTATTGTAATACTTTTAGAAATTGATTTATCAGGCTGATTTGTACAATCAAGAGCAACTGTCTTTTCTGCAACATTATTACCTTTCTTAAACACTTCAGCTTTAACTTTTCCATCCCATATAGAATTAATACTAATAATTATTTTCTTCTTTTTGTTATTTTTTAATTTAAACCATGCATCTTTTCCGTCATTATATGAGAAACGAAATTCGTTATAATCATTACCGCTTATATCAGCAGCCTTTCCCCTGTCTTTGCATATTGGTGTTCTATTAATACCATACAGATGAGTATTTATTTCGTATTGAGAATCAAGAGGACTTTCTAAGTAAACTCTATATTCACCTTTTGGTAATTCACATTCTATTAATTTTTTATTTTCTTCCCAATTACCTATATTATGTGTAACATCGCTCCACTTGTTATTCTCCTTTTTTTGTAATTTAACATTAACATTTATTTTTTTACCGGTTATGTTTTCTCCAAAAACTAGAGATACATATGCTCTTTGTTTTTTTACAGAAAAATTCCAATATTGTGGTTCTCCTGTACCAATAATTAATTCGTCATACGTATCAGTAAACTCAAATATATTTTTTTGATTATATAATTTCATTTCAACTTCGTCAATTTCAAAAAAATCATATTTTTTAAAGAATTTATCCCCTGGTACCTGTACTGTAAAACTTTCACCTTCTTTGAGTTTTATACTATAATAAGATGCATCAGGTAAAAGATTACCATTTATGTCATAAACTTTTATACCTCCACCTGTGTCAAACGACATTATACAATCATTCGTTGCTACAAATTTTACCTTTTTTGATTTGTAATGTTTGCAATAATATAATTCTCTTTCTATTTTAAATAGCTTAGGATCACATTTTACAATTTCATTATTAAAATCATAACAATCCTTATTTTTTTTCCAAATATCAGATTTTTTTCCTTTATACGATGATGGGAAATTTACTTTCTTTATCATAGCATACGTTGGGTCATAAACTACATATGTTGCATATGGTTTTCCTAGCGCCTGACAGATTCCATACTTAACTCCTTCTGGAATATTAACCACTGACATACAACCGGTATATCCCACCAATATACTTTTGTTGTAAATATAAAAGTCTCCTTTTTTAATTATGTACTTTTTTAATGTTGAAAAGAATTTATCCTTACCTAAAAAATTAAATAATACCTGTATGCTATCATGCTTTAATTTTTTATTTTTCATTACTACCTTTGCATCTTGTATAATGTGATTAAATTCAACATTTCCAACATACTTACTTACAGAAAAAGGTAATACAATCTTCTTTAACTTTTTACACGAAGTATCTTCTCCCTCATCATCACAATCATTATACTTAGCATAATTATTACACTCATATGTCATTCCGCTCACATCTATTATTTTACACCCTTTTCGTATTGTTAATTTTTTCATTTCAGTTGGCATTGCTACGAATTTTTTGCCATTTTTTGTGTATATTATCCCTTTAAAACTTTTGTATTTTTTGTCTTTACTACTAACCTTGTATGTCTTTGTTTTGTAATAACATACCATTTTTTCAGACGTTAATGGTGAATTAAACTTTACCATATTCACTGTTATCGGATAATAATGAGTATAATATGATTCATAAAATTTCAAATCACCCGGAACTTCTAACACTTTTACTTTTTTACAACTCTTAAAAGGTTCTATTGAAAGTTTTTTCACCCCTTTTTTCACAACAACCTTTTTAATTTTCCCTGCATTTTTAAATTTTGCATTTTTAGGAATTTTTCCTGTCACTGTTAATGTACTCCCGTTCACATAATAATTTTGATTTTTTGCCTGTACGTTACCACTTGATATAAATATAATCCCACAAAGTACCCCTATTGAAATGCATAACTTTAATAATTTTTTGTTCAATATAAACTCCTCCCTTTTCTCCTAATACTTTTGTAAGTTTTTCTTATTCAATTGTTATACTCACAAAAAATAATTTTTATTGCATAAAATTAAAAAAGAGCTAAAATTAAAAAAGGCAGAAATATTTTATACGCTTGATAAATAAATTTTTTACCGGACAAACCGGTAAGAAAAGTAATATCTAACTCAAAATATTTCTGACTTATTTTTTATTTTGACCATGTAACTTTATCATTATCACCCTCATAATTAAACATACCGTCATTTTTTTCTTCTAATGCTTTAATTATGTGGTAAGTATACTCATTGTGCGGTGTAGGAATCCCAAGTTCCTTTCCCATACGAACCAACGCCCCTGAAAACATATCAATTTCTGTGTGTCTGCCTGCATCTATATCTTGCAATGTTGAATAACGTGCCGATGCTTTTACTGCACTTCCACGACCTGAGGAATCGTCAATCACGCTTAAATCTATTCCCTTAGCCTCTGCAATACTTTCAACTTCTCTTCTTAAGGCTTTTCTAATAAAACTCATATGCTCACTGTCGTGATAACAGCCAACACCTGCACCTAGAATTGCCTGTGGTAAGTTGTTGCAAACATTAAGTCTGAATTTTCCCCATATTTCTTCCTGTATAAATTTTGTCACTCTCCAATGAATTCCCGTATTATCAAAAAGATGGTTTATTGCTTTTATTCGCTCACTTTCATAAGGTGGCTGTAATTCTCCAAAAATTATCCCAATTGTTGTTTCAGGATCAAAATGAAAGCCATCCTCCTTCTTTTGGGAAGCAACCTTAATAAAAGAATGTAAAATATTGTTAGGGTTAATTCTTTTTCCAATAATCTCCTCACTATCCACACCATTCATAAGACTCATTACAATTGTGTTTTCACCTACAATCTTTTCTATATCATCTAATGTATCGGGCAGGTTGCCATATTTTAAACATACTATTAAAAGGTCAGCATCCTTTGCCTCCTTTGGTGTCCAAACATTTGGAGTATATTTAACACCGTTTATTGTAATTCCTTTATTCTTTAATCTTTTATTTCGTTCGTCTTTTGCAACAACACCTAATTCAATGCCGTCCTTATTTGACAGTCCCCATATAACGTAAGAACCCACAGCTCCAGCTCCTAATATTGCTGCTTTTTTAATGTTCATCTCTAGTTTTCTCCTAATGTTTCTGTATCGTAATTCCGTAATATAAATGCTAAGTTAAATTATTAAATATATTATCTCATATTTCTAATTTGTGGAAATTATTTTTAATTTACTTAATCTCATGACTTATTGTAAAGTATGTAAAATGTTTCAGTGACATTCCTTATAATTTAAATTTATTTATACTTTTGTACGTTTTAATTTTAATATTAAGATTTAATTTGATTTTAATTCATAGCACTACTATTATATTAAATCTTACATTTTAATAAATACTCTCCAATACGTCAAAATAATTCTCAAATGTTTTCCTACAACACATTGGATTGTCTATAATAACACCATCAATTATAAGCCCTACCATTGCAAAACTCATTGCCACACGGTGATCCTCATAAGTTTCAATTTCACATCCATGAAGAACGCCCGGCTCAATAACTACGTTCGTTTCTGGCTCTTCAATAGTTTCTGTCTTACAACCAAGTTTCTTCAGCTCTGTTGCAATTACTGCCACTCTATCTGACTCCTGTCCTCTAATGTGTCCTATATTTTTAATAATAGTTTTTGAATTTGCAAATGCAGCTACAACAGCCATTGTCAGTGCCTGATCTGAAAAGTCAGACATATCAATTTCGATTCCCGGATAGCTGTCAATACTTGCTCCATCAACTTCAACACCAGCAGATGTATCTGTTAATTTACAGCCTAACTTTTCCAAAATCGTTAAAAACTTAATATCACCCTGCATAGAGTTCAAATGAATACCTTTTACAACACTTTTCACTTTAAGTAAAATTGCCATGGCATAAAAATAGCATGCTGCCGACATATCAGGCTCAACCTCATAAGCATCCAATTTTACTTCCTGTTTTTTTATGTTATATGTATTATTATTTTTTTCAAATTTAATGCCAAACTGTTCTAACATTCTAAGGGTAATCTTTATGTAAGAACCATTTGGTCTCGAACCTGTCAGATTAACTTCCATTCCGTTAACTGCAGCTGCCATAAGCAATGCACTTGCATACTGACTACTTTTAGAGGTATCGATTGATATTTTTGTTTCACCTATCCCCTTTGAATTTAATTTAAAAGGAAAATGTCCTTCTTTTTCTAAATATTCTATTTCTACACCATTTTCCATAAGCTTGTTAAGTAACTCACTCATTGGTCTTTTTTTCATTTGCTCAGAAGATTCTAATGTATATTTTCCACCACATACGGCAAGTAACACTGTCATAAATCTTGCTGCAGTTCCTGCACTTCTAACATTTATTGTAGCTTCATTATTTGGAATTCTTCCATTCTCCCCTTGAATCACAACTTTTTTTGCATTTTCGTCAATTTCCAGTTTAAAGCCAAGTTTATCCAGGCAGTCCAAAAAAGCTCTTGAATCATCACTAAATAAAACGCCACAAAGTTTACATTTTCCATTTGAAATTGCAGCTAACATTAATGCTCTGTTTGTAATACTTTTTGACCCCGGTACCTCAACATTTATATCTTTTTTATTTATAACTTTTTTTACTGTATATTTTTCCATAATTTCTTATTCTTTCTTTTGATAAATTATTCGTATTCTAATAACCAATCTGCAATGTCATATATTTTCTATAATCCGTTTAACCTGCAAACTGCTACCATCATATCATTTAATACACTTCTTATTCAAGGTATCACTTTCGAAACTTTAAATTTTTTCATTTTCGAAAATGGTGTTTCAATATATTATGAAAAAAATAAGCGAAAACATCATAGTTTTTTAAATTTAAGAAGATACTATAATATTTTCGCAATTAATAGATTATTTAATTTTAAAATTGTAATAGCTCGCCTTTAAGTGTTTCAATATGTTGAACAATATGTCCAATATTTCCCTCTCCGGCATATTGTGTTTCATCAAAAAAGTTATTATCCAATGTAGACCAAAATAATTTGTTTTCTGTGCCATTAACACCTACTATTTTATTTAACTTTCCAACATAAACTTCAAGGTAACAGTTTTCAATGTAATATGTAAAATCCATTATATGTAAAAGCATAATATCATCTTTTGTTATGGTTGTTTCTTCTTCAAGTTCTCTATATGCAGCATCAAGTCCATTTTCGTTTTTTTCTATTTTTCCACCCACAAAATTTGCTAATCCCTTATACGGATCTTTTTTTCTTTTACACATCAATATTTTATCTGCATTTTCATTATATACTACTATTACATTGTATCCTCTCATATTTTCACCCTTATAAAGTTTATTCTATTACTTTACATCACTTTCATTAGTAATAAACATTGCATCACCAAAACTAAAGAATCTATACTTTTCTTCTACAGCAGTTTTGTAAGCATTAAGGATATTGTCTCTTCCAGCCAACGCTGATACAAGCATTAGTAATGTTGATTCTGGCAAATGGAAGTTAGTAATAAGGCAGTCAATTGCCTTAAATTTGTAACCCGGATAAATAAAAATCTGTGTCCAACCACTGCCGGCATGAATCACACCATTTTCGTCTGCCACAGTTTCAAGAGTTCTTGTGCTGGTTGTTCCAACAGAAATAACTCGTCCACCATTTGCCTTTGTATCATTTATCATTTTGGCATCTTCTTCGTCCACCATATAAAATTCAGAATGCATATGATGTTCCAGAATATTTTCTACCTTTACAGGTCTAAAAGTTCCAAGTCCAACATGAAGTGTAACGTGTGCAATCTTTACACCTTTTTCCTTAATCTGCTCCAGCAACTCCTTTGTAAAATGAAGACCTGCTGTTGGTGCAGCTGCGGAACCTTCATACTTTGCATAAACTGTCTGATATCTGTTTTTGTCTTCAAGCTTGTGTGTAATATAAGGTGGAAGTGGCATTTCTCCAAGCTGATCCAACACCTCTTCAAATATTCCCTCGTACTTAAACTGAATAAGACGATTGCCCTCTTCAACCACGTCAATTACTTCACCCATTAAAAGTCCATCACCAAAACTAATAACAGTTCCCGGCTTACACTTCTTTCCAGGCTTTACTAAAGTTTCCCAAACGTCATTTTCACGTCTCTTTAATAATAAAACTTCAATCTTTGCATTAGTACCTACTTTGCTACCATAAAGTCTTGCCGGCAACACCTTTGTGTCATTTATAACAAGGCAGTCACCTTCATGTAAATAGTCTATGATTTCCTTAAAAATATGATGTTGCACTTCACCTGTATTCCTGTTAAGAACCATTAATCTTGAACTACTTCTGTCTTCTAATGGATCCTGTGCAATTAATTCTTCCGGTAAATCATAATAATAATCATGTAAACTCATTTTATCTGCGTCACTCATAACTGTTCCTCTTTTCATCTATACTTAAAACTATCAAATCTAATTTTTGTTTTTAACTAACTTTAAATTTTTTAAATAATATATTCCAACATTAAAGGGACTATTTTTATAGCTGTTCACTATCTAATACTATTGTAAATGGACCGTCATTTTCAAGTTTAACTTTCATATCAGCGCCAAACTCGCCTGTTTCAACAACCTTAACCATTTCCCTGCATTTTTCAATTATGTACTCATACATTTCATTTGCCATGTCAGGTGCACCTGCATTAATAAAAGATGGTCTGTTGCCTTTTTTACAATTTGCATACAATGTAAACTGAGACACTAATAAAAGTTCTCCATCAACATCTGCTAAAGCCAAATTGGTCTTTCCGTTTTCATCTTCAAATATACGCATACCTATTAATTTCTTAATCATCTTATCAGCGATTTCTTTTGTATCATCATTTGACACCCCAATAAGAACTAAAAAACCTTTATTGATTTTTCCAACAATCTTTTCGTCAATTGTTACACTTGCATTATTTACTCTTTGAATTACAAATTTCATATTAAACCATTCCTTGCATATTATTTTCGACTAATCTATTTTACACTATTCTTATATTTTTGTCATTAGTTGGTGGAATAAACTATTCCTCTTATTTTTTCTTTTTTGCTCTTGCAGCTTTTAATATATACTCAAGATTATCTACATTGAGCACTCCTGGATAATCTTCTTGAAAATCTACCAAATTGTCTTTATTTTCTTCTTCAATCTTTTTACATTTATTATAAAATTCATGCAAATCATCTTTCTGATAAATAGCTTCAATAAATGTTCTTGAATCTTCTGGTATCTTGTCGTAAGAATCATATAAATCCACTATTGCTTTCTTTATTGTGTCAAAACATAACGGGTTATTCCGTTCTTCCTGCTCAATAAGCACGCCTACAATATCAGATAAATCATTTTTATATTGTCTACCCGCCATAAGTTTCATTGCAACAAGATATTCTGCTGATACTGTTCTAATCTGAAGAACATTAGCAAACGTCTTGTAATACTTTGAGTGTTCTATTAAACGCGGCGTATATGATTTTGTATTTACAAAGTCGGTATTAAGCCATCCAACCGGAAGTTCAAGTTTATCTCCCACCACATTAATTGCATCTTTCATTACTCCTGATGACTTAATAATTGCATCTATGTCATATGTCATTTCTCTAAATCCATAGTTTATAAGAATTGAAGCTCCTCCTATTAAAATTATCTCTGCTGGCATTTTAGTTCCATTCTTTTTACGAAATTCCTTTGCTAATTCTTTCAAATAAATATCTAAATTTTCCTTTGTGAAGGGCTTATTAACAAACATCTCGTACCTCGCTTTCCACTATGTTGAATCGCATAAATTCAGGAATCGCATTAGCAAGAGCTTTTTCTTTTATACTTTCATCTCCAGTTGCTGCATAGGCAACTGTAACACCTGCTGAGAAACATGGATTATCAAGTTTTTTTGAACGGATTTCATTATAATTTGTACAAAGTGGTAGATTATTCATTCTTGATAAGTAATCAATCATTGCCAACAGATACATCGATTCTCTATACCATCTACGTTTGTAAAGCTTTCCTATTTCATCAGACTCAAGTGTTTCAATAATAAAATTTATATCTCCCATATCCTTTACATGATGACATGTATTGCTCTTGAAAGTTTCAAATGAAAATCTATAATCAACCCTATCCTGATTATTATTTTCCAGTATTGAATCTACTGTCACTCCTAATACTTTGGCAATCTTATGCAAAGTTCCTGCTGAACATTTATTGATATCTGCTTTACCACTACAAATATCAGTAATTGTTGTCATTGCCACTCCACTCTCTTTGCTTAAACGATATCTGGACATTTTTTCTTTTTCAAGTAAATCATTTATAATCATTGAATCTACCTCCTTTTCTATAATATATCGGTTAACCGAATTAGTGTCAACATTATATTAAGATATATAATATTAATTCTCCCCAAAAACAAAAAAGATGAATATTTCTCTCCCAACTTCATTTGGGAAAGATAATACTCATCTTTCTTAATTTTTTTATAACTATTCAGATAAAAATATTTATCAAATGATAGTCACATTCTAGCCTCTCAACTGGATTCCTAAACGCTCTAATCCGTTAAGAATTTTCTTCATTGCTCCTGCAATGTCGTTTTCTTCAAGAGTTCTGTCTTTTGCTCTAAATACAATATTGTAAGCAACTGACTTAAATCCTTTTTTAATCTGATCACCTTCGTAAATGTCAAATAAGCTATAGCTTTCAAGGATTTTTCCACCACGCTGCTTAATAACTGCTTCAATGTCACCAACTAAAATTTCTTTTGGTACAACCATTGAAATATCACGTGAAACAGCAGGGAATTTTGCAATTCCTTCATACTTCTTATCAAAGTTAGCCATTTCGTAAATGTATGGCATATCAATAACAGCAACGTAAGCTCTTGTTTTCATATTATAATTTTCGCAAACTGTTGGATGAACTTCTCCTAAGTATCCGATAACTGTGCCATTATATACAACATTTGCCTGTCTGCCAGGATGTAAGAATGTCTTACCAGCCTTTGCATCGTAAGAAATGTCTTTGTCAATTCCAACCTGTCCTAAAAATTCTTCTACAACACCTTTCATTGTGAAGAAATCTCCATCTCCGTAGAATCCTAATGTAAACTGCATTCTTTCATCTGGAAGGTCAGTTACAGGTAATGCCTTTGGAATATAAATATTACCCATTTCAAACAATCTTACATCTTTGTTACGTCTGTTGTAGTTTGTTGCAAGTGATGTAAGCATACCGTTAAGAGATGTTGTTCTCATAACACTGAAGTCTTCTCCTAAAGGATTTGAAATTGTAACTGTTTTTCTTAATTCACTGTCTTCAGGTAAAAGTAATTTATCAAATACCTTTGGACTTTCAAATGAATATGTCATTCCCTGTGAGAAACCACAGTATAAAGCAACACTTCTTGCAAGTTCATCAATTCTTAATTTTTCTGATAATTTTCCTGAAGTTGCCTCTCCTGAAGGTAATGTTGTAGGAATCTTATCATATCCGTAGAATCTTGTAATTTCTTCTGCAATATCACACATGCCGATTAAGTCCTGTCTAAATGTAGGAACTGTAATCATCTTTGTTTCTTTATCATATTCTAATTCCAAAGCTGGGAAGTAGCTAATCATTTCTTCTTCTGTTAAATCAAATCCAATAAGATTATTTACATAATCAGGATCAAATTTAATCTGATGTTCTTCCTTCTTTTCAGGATAGAAATCAACCATTCCTTCAACTACTTCACCTGCGCCTAATTCTTCGATTAACTGGCATGCTCTGTTAATAGCTGCTTCTGCATTGTTAGGATCAAGTCCTTTTTCAAACTTTCCTGATGCGTCAGTTCTAAGACCAACTCTCTTAGATGAAAGACGGATATTTGTACCATCAAAGCATGCAGCTTCAAATAACATATCCTGAACATCATCTGTAATCATTGAGTTTTCTCCACCCATGATTCCAGCTAAACCAATTGCTTTTTCTTCATCACAAATCATAAGCATATCTCTGTCTAATGTTCTTTCCTGTCCATCTAATGTTGTGAATTTTTCACCGTCTTCTGCACGACGTACCACAATCTTGTTTCCTTTGATTGTTGAAAGATCATACGCATGCATTGGCTGACCAAATTCTTCCATAACATAGTTTGTAATATCAACTAAGTTATTAATTGGTCTGATACCACAGGCACTAAGTCTTCTCTGCATCCATTCAGGTGATGGAGCAATTTTTACATTTTTAACAACCTTAGCACAGTATCTTGGGCAAAGCTCTGCATCCTTTACTTCTACTTTGATGTAATCATTTACATCACCTGTTGTTCCAACAGCCTTAACTTCAGGAGCAACAAATGGCTTTCTAAATGTTGCTGCAGCTTCTCTAGCAATTCCTAATACGCTATAGCAATCTACTCTGTTAGATGTAATTTCATATTCAAAAACTGTATCATGTAAACCTAATACTTCTACAGCATCAGCGCCTACTTCTACACTGTCATCAAAAATATAAATACCATTTTCAGGTGCTTCAGGATAAAATTCTGTAGTTGAACCTAATTCTTCAATAGAACACATCATTCCGTTTGATTCAACACCACGAAGTTTTCCTTTTTTGATTTTAATTCCACCAGGAGTCTTCTTTCCGTCATGTCCTCCTGCAACTCTACCACCGTCTAATACAACAGGTACTTTTAAACCTTCCTTTACATTTGTTGCACCTGTAACGATCTGAGTTGTTTCTGTTCCAATATTAACCTGGCAAATAACTAATTTATCTGCATCAGGGTGCTTTTCAATTTTTTCAATTTGTCCAACAACAATTTTATCAAGGTCAGCGTCAAGTCTTTCAAAACCTTCGCACTTTGTTCCTGATAAAGTCATTGCATCCATGTATTCCTGATCAGTACATTCAAGGTCAGGAACGTATGCCTTAATCCATGATAGTGGTGTATTCATTATAATTCCCTCCTTTAATTAAAACTGATTTAAGAAACGGTCATCGTTCTCATATAATAATCTCATGTCATCGATTTCGTATTTAAGTAATGCGATTCTTTCAAGACCTACACCAAATGCAAATCCCTGATATTCATTAGGGTCAATTCCACCCATTTCAAGTACATGTGGATGAACCATACCACAACCAAGAATTTCAATCCAGCCTTCACCCTTACAGAATCTACATCCTTTACCGCCACACTTAAAGCATGTAACGTCAACTTCTGCACTTGGTTCTGTAAATGGGAAGTGATGTGGTCTAAACTTAATCTTTGTATTTTCACCAAAAAGTTCTTTTGCAAACTGCTCTAAAGTACCCTTTAAATCAGCCATAGTTACATTCTTATCAATTACCAAACCTTCTATCTGGTGGAATGATGGTGAATGAGTTGCATCTACCTGGTCTGATCTAAATACTCTACCCGGACTAACAATTCTAATAGGTGGCTGAGTATTTTCCATTACTCTTGCCTGAACTGATGAAGTCTGAGTTCTAAGTACGATATTTTTATTTATATAAAATGTATCCTGTTCATCTTTTGCAGGATGATTTTCAGGTATATTTAAAGCTTCAAAGTTGTAATGGTCAAATTCAACTTCAGGCCCTTCAACAACTTCGTAACCCATTCCTACGAAAATTCTTTCAAGTTCTTCTAAAGCTAAAGTATTTGGATGCTTATGACCCACTTTATTTTTCTTTGCAGGTAAAGTAACATCAATAACTTCTGCTTTAAGCTTAGCCTCTCTTGCTTTTGCTTCAAGGTCTTTCTTTACATTTTCTAATTCTTCTTCAATACGCTTTCTTGTATCATTTACAAGCTGACCAACTTTTGGTCTGTCTTCAGGGGCAACATCCTTCATACCTTTTAATACTTCAGTAAGCTGTCCTTTTTTACCAAGAATCTCTACTCTTACATCATTAAGTACACTAATGTCCTTGGCATCTTTGATTTTTGCAATTGCCTGTTCTCTAATTGCTTCTAATCTTTCCTTCATTGTACAGTATCCTTTCTATAAGATAATAATGTCTCTATCCTTTCCCCACGTGAATCTTTCCGGCAAACCTAACATTTCGAAAACACGCTCCCGCTTCTTACACCTCGTAGCGGTTCTATCAAGCCAGCTACGCTGTCTTAATGAACCGACGGGCTTCAAAAGTTTTCTCAATGTTTGTTTACCGTCAATATTCACTTATAAAAGAATAAAATGTATTAATTTCACAAAATTATATTACCGAAAATATTTATAAAAAAATTTTGTAAAATTATAATATTTTTATGCAAAAGAAAAATCCCTGCATAAAAATGCAGGGACGAAATATCTATCCGCGGTACCACCCTTATTTTCACAAACGTGAACTCTCAAAATACTTAACGCGTATTAAACGTCACATGCTACTTTGATTTCACAAGTGAGGCTCCTGTGGGAAATTCAAATATTTTTGTTACTTAAAAGACCTTCCAGCCGATGAGTCTTTCTCTCTTAAAGAATAAAAATATCCTACTTTGCACATTCAATGCCTTTGTCAACGAAAAATATTTTAACATAGATATTTTTTAGTGTCAACCAAACTAATAAAACATATTTTACTATATATTAGGTCTGTATATAAGGCACTTTTTCTTTCTATGTTAAACACGTTTTTTATGGTTCTCTCGCATATGTATTCATACAAATTATTGCAAGTCATTTTGATTAATTGTATGCTTTGCCTTAAATTTAACTGCGTGTTTTCTCTTAAATTTATTTGATTGTTACTTTAAGAAATTAATGCTATAATTTCACATATATTGTTTGAAAAAAAACATAATATATACAAGATTGCAGTGTTGAAATGATTAGCACACCTGTGCACTCACTATATTAGTTGAAAAAGTTAAGCTACCATAGGTATTTCAACATGTACATCAAGAACAAATTTTTTATGATTGGAGATTCACATGAAAAAAGTTAGCAGGCTTTTTTTTAGAATATATGACTTTTGTTTCAGAATGGCAAAAGACAAAGTTGGCATTTATACAGCTCAGGCTTCTTTCTTTATTATTTTGTCAATTTTTCCTTTTTTGCTTCTGTTCCTTAATGTTTTAGGTATGACAAGTTTGGATTCTAACTACATAATTAGACTATTAAACTATTATGCGCCTGAAACCATTAAACCATTACTGGTACAAATTGTTGAAGAACTTTATACCCACGTTTCAGGAACTGCCATCTCAATTACAGCTATTATTGCTATTTGGTCAGCTTCTAAAGGGGTATTATCAGTAATGTTCGGCTTATATGAAATCAGCAAAATACATCAAAACCGAAACTATTTCCTTTCAAGATTTATTTCTATGATTTATACAGTTTTCTTTGTAGTTGCAATTATTCTTACAATGGTTTTACTTGTATTTGGAAATAAAATTTTCACATTGCTTATTTCACTGTTTCCGGTTTTAAAAAACATTACACTTCTAACATTAATGTTAAGATATTCTCTGTCTTTCATTATTTTAACAATATTCTTTATGACTATTTATAAATTTGCAAATATACGTCTTACAACATTTGCAAAATCAATACCGGGGGCAATGTTTAGCGCTCTTGGCTGGTTGGTTTTCTCTTATGTTTTTTCTTTGTATATTGATAATTTTGCAAACATGACTTATATGTATGGCAGTTTAACAGCCTTCATTATTCTTATGTTATGGGTTTATTTTTGTATTTATATTTTCTTTATCGGTGCAGAAATTAATAAAAAAATATACCCTGAAACTGAAGCAAAATATTTAGATACGAGTAATATTTTATAAATTTTATTAGATTGCATTTAAATATTATTAATTTTCATTTTGGAAATTATATATCTTTATTAAAAAAATTCTATATACTTTTATATCGAAAACCAAATATGGCAGATTATTTAGAAAGTTCTATCTTATAATAGAACTTTTTTAAAATGTAATCGTATGTACGTCCTTCCTTAGCCATTTCAATGGCAGCATTTTGACTCATGCCACTACCATGACCAAATCCACCACCCCAAATTATGTAATTATTTCCGGCTTTTTCTATATAAATAAACGCACTTGGTAGCATTGATATATTATTAACTTCACTTCCACCATTTAATTTTATTTTCATACCATAATGATATATATTCTTTCTAATATCACTTTGTCCTTTTATAATTATTTTTCCTTTGTTTCCATTAACTAAAATTTGTGATGCTATACCTCCAGTTCCTCTTTCTAAAATTTCAATCTTTTCTATTTTTCCCAGATTCTTTCTATATGTGGTACTAATAGTCTGACTAATTTCATTTGAAGTCAAAATAGTTTTCCACCTGTAAAATGGATATTTGTCTTCATAGGATTTTATATTTTTTGTTATTATTTTTTTGAAGTTTTTTTCTTCAACAATATCTGTTTTATTTTTTGTAAGATTCGTTCCTTGAAGGTATAGCTTTTTTTCTTTGCCCCATATCCTATAATCTGTAGTATAGCCACATGAAGTTGAAAAATAATATGCGTTAATCAGTTCATTTTCATAAGTCATAACAATACCATTGGTTGCCTTAGCTGCTTTTTTTGTTTTATTATTTTCGCCAATTCGGTTATATACCTGATAAGATGTACTGTCATCTGCTATCGCATTATATTTTTTGTATTTTGACTTTGAGCATTTTAGTATATAGGTTCTGGCACAAACAGCCTGCGCTTTTAAAGCCTCCATAGGAGCTTCTCCACCTATTTCACTTGATACAACTTTTGAAATATAATCATCTACTGCTACCCGATTAACTATTACCATCCCTTTAGAAGTCTTATATATGTAAAAAGTTCCTGAATACACTGGGGAATTATGCTCAACATTATGGTTAGCCCACTCAATGTTATTAGAATAAATTTTTAGTACATTGTTCTTTTTGAACATGTAACTTTCTGTTGTAATTTCTATCTTTCTTTTATTTGTTTTGTTACTGTATTTTTTCCCATAGTAAACATTTAATGATTTTCCTTTTAATATAATTTTTTTCTGATAAATATTAGTGTCAAAATTATTTGTAAGTAATATGTTTACGTACTTTCTTTTATATGTATTTAGATTAACTTTTCCTTTTGTTTCCTGTATTTTGGTAGTTTTTTCCAAGTTTTGATTTTTAGGAGTATCACTGTTAAATGCAGCATCAATTTTCATTACAGTTTCCTGACATTCATAGTTTAGAAAACATAAACTTACTACTAAAAATATAAGTATTGGTATTATAATTTTTTTCATTCTATACTCCCTTATATAATAAAATTAGTTACTATCCTAAAAGAATTTGTATTACAAAATAAGAATATCGCTGGCGACATTATACGCACTCAGTGCGTGTTGCCACGCAACTATTTTCTTTTCGCACCAGTGTGCATCCATAGTGGAACGTTTTATATAATAGAAATTTCCAAAGAATTTCTATTATATAAAAAATTAAGCGTAGCATACATGGTATACTACGCTTTCTATTCTTTAGTAATACCCGAAATGCCGTCCTGTGTTTTGAGTCCTAGCAAACGCCAGGTGGGCAACCGCATCTAAAGTTACTGCCTTCCACTCACAAGGAGGCTTGACATCCCTTTAGAGATATAGGAATCCCTTTAATCAAACTGTAGGTTCAAAATTAACAGGTTTCAAACCAACATCTCAGGTAAGATTATTATAGTCTACTGAAAACAATTTTGCAATAATTTTTATTTTACAAAATATAGTTTTTTTCTAATTTTTTTCAACTATTTCATCTTTATTTTTAAATATATGATTTTCAGGAATTACCCCTCTTACACTTGACAATGGATAAATATTACAATGTCTGCCAATTACAGTTCCCGGATTTAAAACAGAATTACAACCTACTTCAACGTAATCGCCAAGCATTGCCCCAAACTTCTTTAAACCAGTTTCAATTTGTTCGTCTTTTCCTTTGACAACAACTAATGTTTTATCAGATTTTACATTTGATGTAATTGAACCTGCTCCCATATGTGAATGTGTTCCTAAAATACTGTCTCCAACATAGTTATAATGCGGAACCTGTACTGTATTAAATAAAACAACATTCTTTAATTCTGTTGAGTTACCTACAACGCAGTTTTTTCCAACAATTGCTTTTCCTCTAATAAAAGCTCCCGGTCTTACCTCTGTATCTGCATCAATAATTAATGGACCGTTTAATGTAGCAGTTTTTGCTACTGTTACTGATTTGTGAATCCAAATATTTTCTTCAGGATGATCGAATTCATCCTGTGGAAGTGTTGGGCCTAATTTTAAAATAAACTGCTCGATGTCACCAAGAACCTCCCATGGATATATTTTGTTTATAAATAAATCTGATGCGATTGTTTCGTTTAAATCGTACATGTCTTTTATTGTGTACATATTGTCTCCTTTCTTTCCATTAATATTAAGCGATTGTTATGTCTATGAATCTACTTACATTAAGCGATTAGTGTTAATCGCCTAATAGATGTTTAAATCTACTTACATTAAGCGATTAGTGTTGATCGCTTAATAGGTGTTTAAATCTACTTATATTAAGCGATTGTTATTGAAAAGAATTGTATTCACAATTCTTTTCAATAACCACGCGCGCATGCGCGCTGTAAAAACAAAAATGAAATAGCATTTGCAAGTAAACTTGCAAATGCTCTTCCATTTTGTTTTTGTATCGCTTAATGTGTTCGCGATTATTCTACAGTTACTGATTTTGCAAGGTTTCTTGGTTTATCTACATTTAAGCCTTTTAATACTGTTGTATAGTATGCAATTAACTGAAGTGGGATTACGGTTACTAATGGCATTAGAATATCTTCTAAAGCAGGTATTTCTATAACCTCATCCATAACACCTTCACTAAATTCTGTTCCTTCTTTTGTTACTGTAATAGTGAAAGCATCTCTTGATTTTACTTCTACAATATTACTTACCATTTTTTCAAGTAATTCACTCTGTGTTGCAACACTAATTACAGGCATCTGATCAGTTACTAATGAGATAGTACCATGTTTTAATTCTCCTGCAGCATAACTTTCTGAATGAATATATGAAATTTCTTTTAATTTAAGTGAACCCTCCATACTTAATGTATAATCAAGTCCACGACCGATATATAATAAGCTTGTTGCTGTTACTAACTTACTTGCAACATACTGACATCTGTCAGCACACTTCATTGTTTCTTCAATTACATCAGGTATATCTGATAATTCCTTTGTAAGTCTCATACATTCTTCCTTGTCAATGCATCCCTTTGCATAAGCCATTTCAAATGCTAACAAATACATTACTGCCATCTGCACTGAAAATGCCTTTGTTGATGCAACTGAAATTTCAGGACCTGCATGTGTGTAAAGAACCATGTCTGCTTCTCTTGCAATTGAAGAGCCTTTTACATTAACAATAGCTAATACTTTTGCACCTCTTTCTTTTGCTAATTTTAAGGCTGCCTTTGTATCTGCTGTTTCACCTGACTGTGAAATTACAATTACTAAATCTTCAGGTGTTACGATTGGATCTCTATATCTGAATTCTGATGCAATATCAACAGTTACTTCTGTTCTTGCTAATTTCTCAATAACATATTTTCCAACCATACCTGCATGGCATGCTGTACCACATGCAACTACAAATATTTTTCTGTAATTCTTTAACATTTCATCTGTTAAACCACATTCTGACAAATCAGGCATTCCATTAACAATTCTTGGTGCAATTGTAGTCTTAACTGCAGTTGGCTGTTCGTGGATTTCTTTTAACATAAAATGTTCATATCCACCTTTTTCAGCAGCATCCATATCTAAATCTGAAACTTTTACTTCTTTTACAATTTCCTGTTTGTGTATATCACAGAATTCAACTCTGTCTGCCTTAATTGTTGCAATTTCATTCTCTTCAAGAAGATAATACTTTCTTGTGTACTGTAAAATTGCAGGCACATCAGATGCTATAAAGTTTTCTTCATCACCAACACCAATAATTAATGGGCTGTCTTTTCTAACTGCAAATATTTTATCAGGAAAATCCTTAAATAAAATTCCTAAAGCATAAGCTCCTCTTATGTCATTTAAAGTCTTAATAATTGCATCTATAGGATCACCTTCATAGTAGTAATCTAATAATTTTGCAACTGTTTCTGTGTCTGTTTCACTAATAAATGAATATCCCTTTCCAATAAGGAATTTCTTAATATCCTTGTAGTTTTCAATAATACCATTGTGTACAATAGATACTCTCTTACTTCCATGTGGATGTGAATTAATATCTGATGGTTCACCATGTGTAGCCCATCTTGTATGACCAATTCCACAATGTCCATCAGGCTTATGGTCTTCTTCTATTTTTTTTCTAAGATTAGCTAACTCACCTTTTGATTTTTCTACCGTTATATTTCCATTTTCAAATACAGCAATTCCTGCTGAATCATATCCTCTATATTCTAATTTTGATAATGAATTCAAAAGTACCTCTGTACAATCTCTTTCACCAATATATCCAACTATTCCGCACATTATTTTTTCCTCCTATAAAATTGCGCCACATAGTTATAATAACTAACCATTTGACCTGCGTTATTAAGGTTAATTACATTCTTGAATCTTCCCTTAATAAAGCTGTCTAATTTATCCATATACTCATCTGCCGTTATCTTTCCTTCTGCAACCTGAGTTAAACCTAATTCCCAACTTGCTGTCAGTTCCGGATTAAGTAATGACTTAATTGAGCCATGAACAACGCCAAATATCATTTCACCTAATTGAGTAGGTGTTATAACCTGTGTTTTTTTGTTTAATGCAATATATTTAATATTCGTCAGTTTCTTAATAATTTCAGCTCTTGTTGCACTTGTGCCAATTCCTGAACCTTTTATCTGTGCCCTTAAATCTTCATCTTCAATTAACTGGCCTGCATTTTCCATAGCCAAAATTAAAGAACCTGATGTATATCGCTTAGGTGGTGTTGTTTCACCTTCCTTAATATTGCATTGTGTAATTGGTATTTTGTCACCTTTTTTCATATTATACAACAAATTAAAGAATTCTTCATCAAGATTTTTTCCTTGATTTTCACTAGCTTCATTTTCGTTGTTTTCACTATCTTTTTCTTTATTATCTTTTGATTTTGCTTCGGCTTTCTTTTTTTCTTTTGGAACACCTACAATTTCAAAATATCCTTTTTGTACAAGTATCTTGAAATTAGATGAAAACTGCTCTATTGTAGTAGTTTCATCTGTATATGTTCCAGGCATTATGCCTATTAATGTAGCCTTCTTGTAAATTGCCGGTGGATAAAAAATACTTAAAAATCTTCTTACAATAACCATATAAACTTTTTGATTTATGCCTTTTTGTTTAGCTAAACCGTTCAATCCCTGACCTGTAGGAATTATGGCATAATGGTCTGTAATCTTTTTATCATCAACATATTTTGTTTTCTCCAAACCTTTGTAAGAGCCTGCCTGCAATATTTTTTTTGCAAAACCACTACAAGGACCATAATTTTGTAAACCACTTATGTTTTTTGAAATTTCCTTACTAACAGCCGTTGATAAAACTCTTGCATCTGTTCTTGGATATGTAACAAGTTTAGCCTCATATAGCTGCTGAACAACATTTAAAGTTTCATCAGGGCTAATCTTAAACATTTTTGAACAATCGTTTTGTAATTCAGCAAGATTATATAATAACGGGGCCTGCTTTTTTTCATCCTTCATTGTAATTGACTTAATTGTCATTTCAAGAGGATATGGTGGCTTTACATTAAGTTCATTAGCCAAATCACTGTTTTCAAGCTCCATTGGGCCATGTTTTTCTAAAGCCTCAATTAACGCCACTGCCGTAGTTTTTTCTTTAAATCCATTTTCTTTGTAAAGTAATGGCGATTCGAAAAACTTTGAACCTTTAACAGCTTTCCATTCTGTATCTATTATTCTGCCTGCAATGTCAGTTTGTGCCATAACTCTGTAAAAAGGAGTTTTCTCAAACCCTCTTATTTCACGTTCCCTGTTACAGATCATCCCTAACACACAAGTCATTACTCTACCAACATTTATGGATTTCCAACCGTCTTTTAAATAATTTTGAATTGAATTTCCATATTTTAATGTAAGTAATCTGGAAAAATTAATTCCCATTAAATAATCTTCTTTTGCTCTTAAATATGCTGCATCTGAGAGATTGTCGTATTCCTTTAAGTCTTTTGCCTCTTTTATACCACGTAGAATTTCTTCCTCAGTCTGGGAATCAATCCAAACTCTCTTCTCTGACTTATCTTTTACCCCTGCTTCCTGTGCAACTAATCTGTAAATATATTCTCCCTCTCGTCCCGAGTCGGTACAAACATAAATCGTCTCAACATCATCACGATTAAGAATTGTTTTGACTATTTCAAACTGTTTCTTTACAGATGGGATAACTTCATATTTCCACTCTGTTGGAATAAAAGGCAAATCTCTTAAATTCCATTTTTTATATTTTTCATCATAGACTTCCGGATAGCTCATTGTCACCAAATGACCTACGCACCAGGTGACTATTGCATTATTGCTTTCCATATAGCCATCTTTTCTTGTTGTATTTAATTTTAATGCTTTTGCAAATTCGGCGGCAACACTTGGTTTTTCCGCAATGAATACTGCTTTTTTCATTATTTCTCCTATTTCATTAACTACTTATTAATCTCATCTAAAGTCATTACATACGCCGGAAGAAATTCTTCAATAAAAACATCTATCTCTTCCATTTGCATATCCTCTAAGGCTTTTCTTATTGTATCTTCTGCCTTAGCAAAATCTGTATTGCCGGTATTTTTTTCTTCTATACATTTAATATATGCTGATAGCTTGTCAGCCGCCTTAACATATTTCCACTCGATAGAATCATCTTCGATTAATATATCCTCATATGCTTCCTGCATATCTTCCGGTAATTCCTTTAGAAGTTGATTTGCTGCTATGTTTTCTACTTTCTTGTATGCATCCCTAATTTCAGGTGCATAATATTTTATTGGAGTAGGTAAATCACCTGTTATAATTTCTGTGGTATCATGCATTATTCCCATCATGGCTATATGTTCAGCATTTAAATTTCTGCCAAAGCGCTTATTTCCAATAACTGCAAGGCCATGAGCAATGATAGCAACCTGTAAACTGTGCTCTGCAATATTTTCATTTATATTATTGCGCATTAATCCCCAACGGTTAATGTATTTCATTCTTGATAACATACCAAAAAAATTATTCATTTTAATCTCCTCTATACACGAAATAACAGTCTTATAATTATAGCAAATTTACCTTGTTTTTACTACCCCAATTAAAATTTACCCATTCTCTTTGTTGCGAAAAAATAAGAACATATTAAAGCAAATACACCATTCACCTTAACATGCTCTTATTTCTATTAGCATATCCGAGTATGCTATAAAATTAAATATTTAAAAATTTCTTAACTATAGCTTCCATTCCATCAACTTCAACTAAGTTGTTGTGACGAACTTCTGCGTTTCTGATTTCTTCAATTGCATTTGGAATCTTAACGTTTGCAATCTTGCTTAATTCATCGATTAATTCAAAATCATCAAGCTTATCGTATTCAGGATTAATAGCATCCATAACGCTTCTTGCAAACTTAAATGGACTTGCTGTTGAAGCAATAACAGTTACCGCATCATCATTTGTTTCTGCAACATATTTCTTATATGTACTTGCAGCTACAGCTGTATGTGTATCCATTACATAACCTGTTTTTTCGTACGTGTCCTTAATTACCTTTGCAGTTTCTTCTTCTGTAGCGTAATTGCCGTAGAAGTCATCAAGTTCTGCTTTCATTTCATCAGTGATTGTATATTTACCTTTTGTAGCAAGATCATTCATTAATTCACTGTTCTTTTCTGAACTGTTTCCTGCAATTTTGTAAATTAATCTTTCAAGGTTACTTGAAATTAAAATATCCATTGAAGGTGATGTTGTAAGAATGAAATCTCTGTTCTTGTCATATTCACCTGTCTTAAAGAAATCAAATAATACTTTATTTTCATTTGAAGCACAAATTAATTTAGCAATTGGAAGTCCCATGTTCTTTGCATAGTATGCTGCTAAAATATTACCAAAGTTTCCTGTAGGGACAACTACATTCATCTTCTGATCTTTTGCAAGCTTACCTTCTGCATATAATTTTGCATAAGCGTATACATAGTAAGCAACCTGTGGTACAAGACGACCAATGTTAATTGAGTTAGCTGATGAGAACTGGAAGCCTTTTTCATCCATTTCCTTAGCTAATTCTTTATTTCCGAAAATTGCCTTTACACCACTTTGAGCCTGGTCAAAGTTTCCTTCAATTGCAACAACGTATGTGTTATTACCTTTCTGTGTAACCATCTGCTTTTCCTGTACCTTACTTACACCACCATGAGGATAGAAAACAATAATTCTTGTTCCTTCTACATCAGCAAAACCTGCCATGGCAGCCTTTCCTGTATCACCTGATGTTGCTGTTAAGATAACAATTTCATTTTTTACATTGTTCTTCTTAGCTGAAGTTGTAAGTAAATGTGGCAAAATTGATAATGCCATATCCTTAAAAGCAATTGTCTTTCCATGGAATAACTCAAGATAATATGCGCCATCTACTTCTGCTAAAGGTGCAATTTCTTCTGTGTCAAACTTTGAATCATAGGCTTTTGTAATACAATTCTTTAATTCTTCTTCTGTAAAATCAGTAAAGAATAACTTCATTACTTCATAAGCAACCTGCTGATATGTCATCTTTGATAACTCATCAATTGTTGCTTCAAGTTTTGGGATTTCTGTTGGTACAAATAATCCTCCATCATCAGCTAATCCCTTTAAAATTGCTTCAGATGCCTTTAATGTTTCTCCTGTACCTCTTGTGCTCTTATAAAGTATCTCTTTCATAGTCTCTCCTCGTTTTCTATTTATTATTAATATAGTTAATTAGTCCGCCATTTGAAATAATTTTCTGCATAAATTCAGGGAAAGCCTGACCTTGATATTCTTCATTCTTTGTTTTGTTATAAATCTTACCACTATCAAAGTCTACTTCAATTTCATTTCCTTCTTCTATGTTCTTTGCTGCCTCAGGGCATTCAATAATAGGTAAACCAATATTAATTGCGTTACGATAAAAAATTCTTGCAAATGTTTCTGCAATTACACAACTAACACCTGCCGCCTTAATAGCTATTGGTGCATGTTCTCTTGATGAACCACAACCAAAATTCTTATCAGCAACAATAATGTCACCTTCACTTACTTTATTTACAAATTCCTTGTCAATATCTTCCATGCAATGTTTTGCTAATTCTGCCGGATCAGGTACATTTAGGTATCTAGCCGGTATAATAACGTCTGTATCTACATTGCTTCCAAATTTGAATACTCTTCCTTCTGCCTTCATATTATACCTCCTATAATCCTAATTCTTCAGGGCCTGAAATCTTACCTGTAACAGCACTTGCTGCAGCAACAGCAGGGCTTGCAAGATAAACTTCTGATTCAGGATCACCCATACGACCTACGAAGTTTCTGTTTGTAGTTGCTATTGCTCTTTCGCCTTTTGCAAGTATACCCATGTGTCCTCCTAAACATGGACCACATGTTGGTGTACTTACTGCACAACCTGCTTTAATGAATATTGAAGCAAGACCTTCTTCTATACACTGTAAATAAACAGCCTGTGTAGCAGGGAATATAATACATCTTACGCCCTTCTTAACTTCTCTTCCTTCAAGAATTTTAGCAGCAATTCTCATATCTTCAATTCTACCGTTTGTACATGAACCAATAACAACCTGATCAATTTTTACGTCACCAACATTGTCAATTGTCTTTGTATTCTCTGGTAAATGTGGAAATGCCACTGTTGGTTTTAATTCACTTAAATCAATTGTATATTCTTCATCATATACTGCATCTTCATCAGGTGAATATTCTGTGAATTCTTTTGTTGAATGTTCTTTCATGTATTCTCTTGTTAAATCATCAACTATGAAAATACCATTCTTACCGCCTGCTTCAATTGCCATATTTGTCATGGCAAATCTATCATCCATTGAAAGATACTGAACACCGTCACCCATAAATTCCATTGAACGGTATAAAGCACCATCAACACCAATCATACCGATAATATGTAAAATAATATCTTTTCCACTAACCCACTTAGCAGGTTTTCCTGTTAAATTAAATTTAATAGCTGAAGGAACTTTGAACCAAGCCTGACCTGTAGCCATTCCTGCTGCCATGTCTGTACTACCAACACCTGTTGAAAATGCTCCAAGTGCTCCGTATGTACATGTATGTGAATCAGCTCCAATTACAACATCACCTGCAACTACTAATCCTTTTTCCGGAAGTAGGGCATGTTCAATACCAACTCTACCTGTTTCAAAATAATTTGTAATTTCGTTTTCTTCAGCGAAATCTTTTACGCATTTGTAAAGTTCTGCTGACTTAATATCTTTGTTTGGTGTAAAGTGATCTGGTACTAAAGCGATCTTGTCTTTGCAAAATACACAATCCACATCCATCTTTTCCATTTCCTTAATAGCAACCGGTGCAGTTACATCGTTACCTAAAACTAAATCAAGATTAGCTTCAATTAACTGTCCTGCCACAACACTATCAAGTCCTGCATGTTTAGCAAGAATTTTTTGAGTCATAGTCATTCCCATAACTTGTTCCTCCTTAAAATGTATTTATCATTTATCTTCGATAATTGTTTAACAAATTACAATCCATATTATTTTAGTCGAAAAAAGCCCTATAGTCAATGTCTTAAGGCTTTTTAGTATTTAAAAAAAATATCCCGTACAACTATTTTCTTCTCGCACTAGTGTGTATCCCTAGTGGAACGTTTTTTATTAAATATTATATTTTTTCAATTTTTCAAAAAACGTTAAAAATATTTTTTATAAACTTGTAAAAAATTGTTATATAACTTTATTATGTTTCTTTATATTGTTGAAACCAAATACAAAATATGGTATAAAACTTATTGTGTTTTTACACATATTGGAGAAGTACCCAAGTGGCTGAAGGGTCTGGCTTCGAACACCAGTAGGTCGATAGCATCGGCGCGAGGGTTCAAATCCCTCCTTCTCCGTTACTTATGTCATATGCATTCGTGCATATGACTTTTTTATTTCTTCAATCTTTATTTCTTCAATCTTTATTTCTTCAATCTTGTTTTTTAAAATCTCTATTTCTTTTTTGTTTTTATTTATGCTATACTTACTCCCATGAACAGATATAATTCACTAAACAGTTATTTAAAAAATCAATATGGTTGCAAAGTATACAAATTAAGTCTTTCTTCAGGTTTGTCCTGCCCCAACAGGGATGGCTCATTAAGTGATATGGGATGTATTTTTTGCAGTAATGGTGGTTCCGGAGAGTTTGCCACATCATGCAATTACTCTATTACTGAGCAGATTGAAATGGCAAAAGAAAGAGTTTCTACAAAAATAAAAAATGGAAAGTATATTGCATATTTTCAGTCTTTTACCAACACTTACGGCAACGTAGACTATCTTGAAAAGATTTTTACCGAAGCCATCAATCACCCAGATATTGTGTGTTTATCCATTGGTACAAGACCTGATTGTCTTCCTGATGATGTTATAGATTTATTGAACAGATTAAATAAAATAAAGCCTGTATGGATTGAGCTTGGTCTTCAGACAATTCATGAAGATACAGCAACATATATAAATCGTGGATATACATTGAATATATTTGATGATGCAGTATCTAAATTAAATGCCATTGGAGTGGAGGTAATTATACATTTAATTTTAGGACTTCCTTATGAAACTGAGTCAGATATTTTGGAAAGTGTTTCGTATGTTTGTAACAAGCCTATATCAGGCATCAAGCTACAACTTCTTCACATATTAAAAAATACTCCTTTAGAAAAGGAGTATCTTTTAAATAAATTTCATGTATTTTCTCTTGAAGAGTATACCACTCTTCTTGGTAAATGCATATGTACCATTCCTAAAAATATTGTAATTCACAGAATAACCGGTGACGGTCCAAAATCTCTTCTTATTGCTCCACAGTGGAGTGCTGATAAAAAGAGAGTTCTAAACTATATAAACAAATATTTTAATGATATGGATATTATCCAAGGTAAATACCTTTAACAGAAAGCACTTAGTTTGTTTCTTCAGTAGCAACCTGAGTGCTTTCTATTTGTATTTGAGTTTCTGTAGGAGTGGAATCTGTTGTCTCCTCTACTAATGTTTCCTGTGTTTCCATTTCTGTTGTTTCTTCTGTCATTGAAACACTTTCCTGAACATCTGAAACAGATTCAGTTTCACCGCCATTAGTTACCGGTTCTGTATTAAAATCTTCATCCGAAATTTCAACTGTATCAATTACAATATTTTTGTTGTGTTCAGCCTTATCAACTAAAGTGCTGATTTTACTTTGACATAATGTACTGATTTTTTCATTATCTTCTTTTGAAATTTCAATACAAAGGTTAGCTTTTCCAAGAGAAACATCATTCTTTCTTGCAACCTTTTTTATTTTTTTAGTAACTTTAACGTTTTGGTATACTGCCTTACACTTTAACTTACGAATTTTAATTGCTTCGTTTGTTTCTGTTTTAATTTGTGCAAGTTTTTCACTATCAAGTTTCTTTGCTTCCTCTTTGTTGTCTGATGACTTATTTATTGCTGAAACAAGCATTACATTCTTCTTATTTTTCTTTAAATAACCTTCTTTTCGAAGATTCTTTACAACAAGATTAATTGCTTTTTCATATCCGTCATTATCCTGCATTTCACTTAGCGTGTAGTTGGCAATCGCTTTTCCTTCTTTGTTGCCACCTTTAATCTTCTTAACACTTCCATCGTCATTTACATCAATTGTGATGCTTGGATTTACATCAATTACAATTGAAAATGCCAACTGTTTTTGATTTCCACCAAAATTAAATAATGGTTGCATACTCATAATTAATGCCACGAAACATGCTGCTACTAATGTTGCTATAGCAGGTACTTTAAAATAATGAATAACATTACTTTTCTCTTTAAATAAAGGTCTGTCTTTTCCAAATAATTCCTTTTCACTCTTTATAGGTTCAATTGGAGTATCTAATATCTTTTGTAACATATCAGGAGCCATTTCTTCCAGTTCCTTATTAAGTTTTTCTCTAATATCTTTTTCCTGCATAATGACCTCCTTTCTAATAATCCACAAGACAATTCTTCAATTTCTTAAGCGACCGGTTATATTTCGATAACACCGTCGATAAAGATAAACCTACGAGTTCTGCAATCTCTCTATGCTTCAAGCCATCAATCATATGTAAGGTAACAATGGTTCGCTCCTCTTCTCCCAAAATGTTAAATATATGTTCTATTAACATTTTGTCTTCTACATTTTTCATTTGCGGGCTTTGTTTTTCCATGCCCTCTGAAACGTAGTTTTCAACTTCGTCGTAATCTACACTGTTATTCTTTTTATTTTTTCTAACAAAATCTAAATATTGATTTTTTGCTATGGCACACATCCAAGTCATTGGTGTACCCTGTTTTTTATATAAGTGACTACCATTTCTAATTCTTATATATGTATTTTGAAGCAAATCCTCCGCGTCCTCTTTATTCCTTGTTAGTGATAAGAGAAAACCAAACAATTCCTTGTAACTGGCATAATACAATTCTGTGAATGCCTGGTCATCGCCTTTTGAAATAGCTTCAAACCAATCTTCGTTTATGGCATCATTACCATACTGTTTTTTATTTTCATCCATACTTCCATTCCTACTTTTTTTGTTTTCCTATACAATAGTACAATTTAAAGTTTATTAAGTCAAACATATATTAAACGTAGAAATTTGCTGTAATCTTTTGATTTACCTGTAATTTCATTGTTTTCGAAAACAAACTGAGTTTTTTTCATACCCTTTTCTTTTTTGTTGTTCAATTGTTATACGAAGGCTATTTCTTTTTTATTGCATTAAATTTAATTTTTTATTATAATTTTTTGGAACTTGATTTTTTATGTGTTGGAGAAAAGAAATGGAACAGACTTTTATGAAAACAAAACCAATTTTTCCGTTGGTTTTATCCATGGCATTACCAATGACAATCTCAATGCTGGTAAATGCCTTATATAATATTGTAGACAGTTATTTTGTTGCGCAAATAAGTGAAGATGCAATGACTGCCCTGTCATTAGTTTACCCAATCCAAAACATTGTAACATCTGTTACTGTAGGATTTGGAATAGGTATTAACGTCCTTGTTGCTTTTTACTTAGGGGCAAAAAATCAAAAAGCAGCAAACAACGTAACTACTTTAGGATTATTATGCAATATTTTTCATGGAATACTATTAACAATTATTTGTATTTCCACAATTAAATTGTATCTTGGACTATTTACAGACAATGCAAATGTAATTTCCAATGGCTTAACATATTCTTATATTGTTTTTGCTTTTTCAATTCCAATAGCAATTTCCATTAGTTTTGAAAAAATATTTCAGGCTGTTGGTCAAATGAAAGTTTCCATGATATGCATGATTTTAGGCTGTGTTACCAATATAATCCTTGACCCTATATTAATTTTCGGCTTAGGTATTTTTCCAAAACTTGGTATTAAAGGTGCGGCAATTGCCACTGTAATCGGACAGGTAGCAACTTTACTTGGGTATATTCTTTTTTATATATTTAGACCAATTCCTGTTAAAGTTTCGGTGAAAGATTTAAAATTTAATAAGAATTTAGTTAAGAAGCTATACTCAATAGGTTTTCCTGCTACTTTAAACATGGCTTTACCTTCATTACAGGTATCAGTTTTAAACAGTATTCTCTCTGTTTATTCAGAAGGCTATGTGCTAGTGCTTGGTGCCTACTATAAATTACAGACGTTTTTGTATTTAACTGCAAATGGAGTTGTGCAGGGCATGAGACCGTTAATTTCATATAATTACGGTGCCGAAGAATATACAAGAGTTAAGAAAATATTCAAAACTGCTCTTTCAATTATATTGACAGTAATGGCACTTGGAACAGTTCTTTGTTTATTAATTCCAGGAAAATTAATTGGTTTGTTTACTGCTAATCCCGATACAATTTCAATTGGACTTACTGCCTTAAGAATAATTAGTATTGGCTTTATTATTTCCTCTGTATCAATTACTGTATCAGGAAGTCTTGAAGCTTTAGGTAAGGGATTTTCTTCTTTGATAATCTCAATGTTACGATATATTTTCGTAATGCTTGGCTTTGCTTTTATTTTGAATCTGTTGATAGGTTCAACCGGTGTATGGCACAGTTTTTGGATTACTGAGTTTATAACTGCATTTGTAACATTTATTTTATACAAGAAACAAATAAACTGCTAAAAAGATTATGAAAAATAAACCAGCCTTCATTTTGCCAAATTATGTTATGACTATTGAAGGCTGGTTTATTTTGTTTTAGTCATTTTTTGTTCTAATTAATCTAGTCCTCTGGTTCGATTTCCGTAGGTATATCAATACATTCAGGATTCTTCACTGTTCCCTTTGCCCATGCACTACCCACATCACATCTTCCATGATGATGAACTTCCTTTATCTCACCATCAGCAAAAGCATCTGTAGCTGTTACGTTAATTCGGCTTGTTCCTGCTTCCACCTTACCATCTAACATTTTCATAAGGTTTTCTATATCTTTTTCACTTGCCATAATCATTTCTCCTTTCAGTCGGCGGCATTTCGTCGAAAAAATTCCTAGAAAATGAACTTCGTTCATTTTGTTTTCTCCTATTATAACTTTTTTAGTTTTTTTAAGCAATTGTTTGTTTCTTACGGCTTACAATATTTGTGGCGACAGTAAACAAGATACTAAAGCCAAAAACTACTGCTCCATTAATTAGTAATGGTTTAATAGCAGTGAAATTAAATCTTTCCATACCTTTTATTAATTCATTATTTGCAACGAAATAATACGTTGGTAAAACGTGTGCTATTTTTATAACATAATCAGGCATATACTCTACCGGCACAAAACATCCACATAAGAACGATGAACCTAGCGCCACCACATTTACAATTCCGCCTATGGCATTTTTATTTTGAGTAATATTTCCAATAAAAAATCCTATGGTTAAACTGCAAATTGAAAACATAAGGGCATTTAAAATGTAAGCTAAGCCATTGGTACTTATAAGCAAATCTTTAAATAAAATTCCACTAAGTACCATGTAGAAAATCCACATTACCAGAATCAGAATACCATTAGTAAGTAAAACAATTCTGTTAAACTTTTTGTAATTGTAGCTACTGATTATTGTTCTTTTTCTTACATTATTTTCTTTTACACTTGCTAAAATCATACTTATGCAGTATACGCAACCTGCCAAAAGAGCATAATTTAAGAAATTGAAATATCTTGTCATACTGCTTAACTTTGATGTATCCAGAGAAGTCTTTAATTCTACTTTTACCTCATCATTTACCACTTTGTTTACTTTACTTATAAGTTCTTCTCCCGTGTAATAATCTTTATATACGTTTATCATTTTTATGTATTTTTCTACCAGCATTTTGGTATATGAGGAATATTGGTCTTTTGTAGACTTATATTCTAATGTGGGCATCTTACCCTCCATTAAATCCTTTCCAAAATTCTTCGGTATGTAAATAATAAAATTAACATCTCGATAAAAAAGTGCATCATCCACCTTTTCTTCATTGTTAATATCAATGTCTTTTATTTCTGAATGTTTGCTTATATAATCTGTAAATCCTTTTGTTATCGCATTATCTCCATCTTTATTTACAATTAACACGTCCGGTTTTGAGTCCTCAAAATCAACTGCATTACTGCCTGATGTTTGGTTTAAAACCGTAATTGAAATAAGTATTGCTGTATAAAGAATCAACATTCCTTTTTTCTTGTTTAATATTTTTAATATTGTTTTAAAGACTGTCATACTTTTCCCTCCTTAAACTTACGAAAGAAATTATCAAACAGACTGCAATAAATATTAATAAATAGAAAACATCCCTAAAATATCTGTTTAATGTATCGTAATAATACAATGAGTAAAAACCATCTGTTATTAAATTGTTAGGATTAACAAGATTAACTATTGGGGCGTTTTTATCGATTTCATATTTAAGAGCTACACCCATCATGCCCGACAAAACAGAGAAAAACATTGTTACAGCTATTGTTATACCTACTTTGGCGTTTTCAGACACCTTTAACACAGATGCAATAAGCACACCTAATGATATACCTGCCAAATCACCAATTAATGTAAGTAAAAGAACCAATGGCAGATTACCGCCGAAATCAACTTTAATAACAAATTTCAAAAATGTCATCAAAATTGCTATTCCAACAAGGCTTACTATATATGAGCCAACTGCCGAACTTAGCACGATTATACTTTTTCTGTTAGGCGATACTGAAATTCTTTTTCCTTTGCTACTCATATTTGCTAAACAAGTGTTAATTGCGGTAAGTCCAAGAGTCCCACCATACAAACATGCCATAGCTATTAAAGTATAAAATTCAATTTGCATATAACCTAAATTTGCACTTGATTTGTCCATTAATTTAACATGTGTGTCATTAATTTTTAGCAAATTTTCTTTGGCAATTTTTTCTCCATCAAAAGATGTATTTCCTTTTGCAATTTGTGTTTCTATATTTTTCTTGCACAATTCTTCAATAACACTTTTGTTTTGTTTAACTTCTGTTACAACAAATTTAAGCAAAGTTTCGTATGTACCATTTTCTTTTACCACAACATTAGGTTCATTATTTTTAAATTGAATATAACCTTCAATTTCTGAGTCATCTAAAAGAGAATCCGCTTTTTTCTTTGTAACATATTTAATATTAAACAATTGATTCTTACTGTCTTTATCAGATAACTCTTTCAAGGTTTCCTTATAAATTATCTGTTTTTCAAAATGACTGTCATTAACAACAGCAATGTCAAATACCTTTAACTGCTCATCCTTTTCAATATTTGAAAACGCCATATTAAAGAAGATTCCTAAAATAATAGGAAAAGCAAAGGTCCAAAATATTAATATTTTATTTTTGAACAATGTTTGTATTGTATACTTCAAATTATGAATAAACATTAGTCCCTTAATTCCTTTCCTGTTAATTTCAAAAATACATCATTTAATGTAGGGCCTACACGCTCTATTTTTTCTTCAATGTTAGCCTGCTGTTTTAGCTCTTCGCTTGTTCCCTGAGCTATTATTTTTCCTTTATCTAAAATAATAATTCTGTCACAAAGAATTTCTACTTCTTCCATGTAATGAGTTGTGTAAACAATTGTTGCCCCATTGTCCCTTAACTTTTTTATGCCATCTAAAATGTTGTTTCTACTTTGAGGATCAACTGCAACTGTTGGCTCATCTAAAAAAATTAATTTTGGCTTATGAGCTATTCCACAAGCAATATTTAATCTCCTTAAAAGACCACCTGACAATTGTTTAGGTAAAAACTTTTTAAATTCACCAAGACCTACTAACTCAATGGCTTCTTCTACATACTGCTTTCTGATTTTCTTATCCTGAATATATAAGCCACAGAAATAGTTTATGTTGTCATATACATTTAATTCATCAAAAACAGCAACATCCTGGAATATGACCCCTATTTTTTCCTTTATATCATAGGAATCAGGTTTCATTTCCTCTCCGAAAATTTTAATTGTGCCTTTTTGATATTTAAGCAATGACAAAATTGAGTTAATGCAGGTACTTTTACCACTTCCATTAGGACCAAGTAAACCTAAAATTTCTCCTTTATACACATCCAAAGACAAGTCATCAATTGCCAACTTATTCTTGTATTCTTTTGTTAAATTACACACTTCAATTATTTTTTTCTTATTTTTATCCATATTTTCCCTCTATCTTATATAATAAACTCTATTTTCTTTTCTCTCCGGTGTATTAGGATATTCTCCATCAACATAACCTAAAGCACAATGACCTATGCCTTCGTATTCATCTTCAATTCCAAGTGATTTAAGCAATTCCATTCCCCACTGTGTTTCAAATTCTTCTTTTGCACGATGTATCCAGCAACTTCCGATACCTAAATCATGTGCTGCAAGCATTAGATTACCCATAACCAAACTTCCATCATAAATTCCTGTAGGCCAGTCTTTCTTTGCCAAAACAATTAACATTGCAGGTGCACCATAAAAAGGATCAAAACCTTCTTCCCAACCGCCAATTTTTCTATTCATTTCAGCAATTTCATCTCTAAGTTCTTTTTTAGTTACCTGAATAATTATTGTATTTTGTGTGCCTTTTCCACTAGCTGCATATAAACCGGCTTCTATAATCTTATCAAGTACATCCTGTGGAACCATTTCACTTTTGTACTTACGAATACTTCTTCTTTCCTTCATTTCTTTTAATACTTCACTCATATTGCTACTCCTTTCAATCTTCTTAATTTCAAATTATTAAAACCTGCCTACATTGGTGTTCTCACTTCAATTAAATTTCCGTCTAAATCATAAAACCTTACCATCTTTTGTCCCCAGTTAAAAGTTGTAAGTTCATTTACAAACTTAATGTTAGGATATTTTTGTTTTAAATTATCCACAAAATTTTCTATATTAGTTTCTTCAAAATATAGTTCACTTGCATTATTTTGCAAAATCACATCACCATTCAAAGCTTCTTTCCAAATATTTATATCCTGAAGAACAAGACCTTCGGTTAAAATTATATTTCCGTCTGTGTCTAAAATAACATCTAAACCAAATAAGTCATGATAAAACTTTTTAGATTCTTCTATATCGCTTACTGTGATTAATACGTTTTTTAATTTCATAGGTATTCTCCTTTTCGTATAAATAATATTATACGTTATTTAGAGGATATATGGAATGGAAAAAGAGAGTTTTCTTTCAACGCGAACTCCTTTCTTATAGAAAATATATTTTTCTGTGAAAAATTATATTTTCTATAAGCGGCG